>ENA-OPJX01000266-OPJX01000266.1-human-gut-metagenome-genome-assembly--contig:-NODE-266-length-8403-cov-1.965472_pt1 | contig 8403 bp, 6 predicted proteins | sample MGYA00241778_ERZ501681 | MGnify/ENA primary metagenome ERZ501681 (study PRJEB25962, sample SAMEA2042374) | human gut metagenome | biome: human gut; feature: human-associated habitat; material: faeces... | reverse complement strand
AGGAATGCCTCTTCCTCCTTTGTGAGCGGTTTCAGCGGCGAGTAGGTGCAGAGGTTGTCTTTCAGGTGCTCCATATACGTCATGCCGCTCAGCACGCAGAGCACGCCGTCGGGAGTGCCCGCAAAGCGGAACGCCCAGCTTGCCACGCTGCTTTCGGGCTCGCGCTCCTTCATCTTGGCCACGATAGGGTCGGGCACGTTGGCGAGTCGTCCGCCCAGCAGCGGCTCCATGATTATTGCCGGTATGTTGCGTTTCTTCAGTTCGTTGTAGAGATATACGGCATCAGTGTTCACGGGATTGATCTCGTTGGCGTAGTTCCAGTCGAGATAGTTAAGCTCTATCTGCACGAAGTCCCAGTGATACTTGCCTTCGTCGTGCCATTTTAGCATCAGGTCGAATATCTTGACATCGCCGTGATAAGAGAAGCCGAGGTTGCGTATGCGTCCCTTCTCGCGCTGCTCCACGAGCCAGTCGAGTATGCCGTTGTCCATATAGCGGCCGTTGAATGTGGCAAGCGAGTCTTTGCCCTGTCCGATGGCGTGCAGCAGCAGATAGTCTACATAGTCGGTCTGAAGCTCCTTCAGTGAGTTTTCAAACATCTCGATAGATGCCTTGCGCGTCCATGTCTCGGGGTTAAAGTTAGAGAGCTTGGTGGCAATGAAGTATTTGTTGCGCGGATGGCGCTTCAGGGCAATGCCCGTGGCACGCTCCGACTGTCCCTGGCAGTAGGCTGGTGACGTGTCGAAGTAGTTGACGCCGTGTTCCAGCGCGTAGTCAATCTGGCGGTTCACCATTTCCTGGTCTATGGGCGTAACCTCGCCTTCTTTCTTCTTGGCGTCGTTGCCTCCCACCACCGGCAGGCGCATCATGCCGTAGCCCAGGATAGACACCTTCTCGCCGGTCTTGGGGTTGGTGCGGTAGGTCATCTTGCCCTTGGGCGGTTCCTTGGCGGCAGTGGTCTTATTGTCGTTGCCCTTGCAGGCGGTGAGCAGTGCCGATGTGGCCACGGCTCCGCCTCCGAGCAGTTTCAGAAAACTTCTTCTGTTTATGTCTTTACTCATAACGGTAATTGTTTTTTAGTTGTTGATAAAGAGACATCGGGGTGAAGCTATACCGTGCGGTGAACTTCGTGTCCCTCAACATAGATGGCGCTGAACGGACGTGCCGGACAGAGGTTTTCGCACGCTCCGCAGCCGATGCATCTCGCCTCGTTCACGGCAGGAATGGTCAGCTTTGAGTCGGTGCCGGGGTGGAGCGGTATCATCGTTATTGCTCCCACTGGGCAGTGGCGGGCACAGTTGCCGCAGGCAACGCCGTCAGTAACGCTCACGCAGTTTTTCTTTATCCACACGGCGTGGCCTATCTGTGTGGCCGACTTGTCCTCGCGTGTTATCGGCTTGATGGCGCCCGCAGGGCACACATCGCTGCATCGGGTGCATTCGGGACGGCAGTAGCCGCGCTCATACGACATTGTCGGCTGCATCAGTTTTGACAAGTCAGACGATGGACGCAGCACGTCGTTGGGGCATGCCGACACGCAGAGCTGACATGCCGTGCAGTGCTGGGCCATGTGGCGTGCAGACATAGAGCCGGGAGGAGTTATCGGCGTGGCGCGTTCGGGCTGCACCTTGTCCTCAATAACAGCCAGTCCTCCGTCCACCTTCTTCTTCTCCTGAGCCAGCGCCGCAGCCGTAGTTGCCATTGCTGCACCGAGCAGGAACGATCTTCTGCCGCTGTCAACGTTGCCGCTTTCATTTCTTCCTTCATGCTTTGCTTCGGCTTTGCGTGCCTCAGCTTTAGCCGGGTGAACATATCTTATGGCATCCTTATTACATTTGCCTATGCAGTTGCCGCACACCACGCAGCGGCTATAGTCAATGCGTCCTGTCTTTACGTCGATGGCCGAAGCCTTGCAGTTCTTCTCGCAGAGGCGGCAGCTTACGCATTTGTCGCCGTCAATGCTGATCTTGAACCATGAGAAACGTGCAAAGAAACTCAGAATTGTGCCAACGGGGCATATTGTGTTGCAGTAAGTTCTGCCCCCGCGCCATGCCAGCACGGCAATAATCACGAACGTCACGGCGGCAATTATGAGCGTAGGCAGGCTGCGCATCCACACGTCAACGCTGTAGAATGCATAGCTGTCCATGCGCTCGGCAAGCGATGCCAGCACGTTGTTGCCTGCCGTCCACACGGGGCGCAAGATGCTGTTGACCATACGTCCGTAAGAACTGTAGGGCGCAAGCAGCGACACGATTACGTTGATTCCGGCAACGCATGACGCAAGAAACACCACCAGCACGCCGTAGCGCAGCCAGCGCTTTTCGGGCGAGAAGCTGAAGCGATTACGCTTTCGTCTGCCGTGCAGGGCAGATATGAGGTCCTGCATTATGCCCAGCGGACATATTACGGAGCAGTAGATGCGCCCGAATATCAGTGTTAAAATCAGAAGACACTACAGCCACGTTCAATGCCAGCACGGCAGGCCAGAACTGTATCTTGGCCAGCCATCCGAGCCATGCGTGCAGCGAGCCTGTCAGGTCGAGAAAGAGCAGCGTAATCAGAGTGAAGGTTACTGCTGCCAGCAAGATTCTTATTTTCCTTAGCATGGTTTATAGATATTGTTTTCAGATTATTATTGTTTCTTTTCGGTAATTCTCACTATCATTATGCTTGCCTCATAGAGCAGCCATATTGGCAGCGAGACGATAAGCATGGTGAACATGTCGGATGTAGGCGTTATAACGGCGGCAAGGATGAGTATCACTATTATGGCGTGGCGGCGATAGTGTGACATCCAGCGGGCCTTGAGAAGTCCGAAGCGGGCCAGAAGCCAGCTTATCACCGGTATCTCGAACACGGCGCCCATCACGAGGCTCATGCCCAGGAGGGTGTCCATATACGAGCTTATGCTGAGCATGTTCATCACTGCAGCGCTTACCTGATAAGTGCCGAGAAAACGGACGGTGAGAGGAAACACTACAAAATAGTTGACGGCAACGCCCATAAGGAACATGGCGTAGGCCCAAAGGGTGATGCTTACAGAGTAGCGCCGCTCGTTGTCATAAAGGGCCGGAGACACAAATCTGAACAGCAGATACAGAATGTAGGGCGAGGCTATGAGCAGACCTGCGGCCAGTGCCGTCTTCAGATGTATCATGAACTGCTCTGTCAGCCCGGTGTTTATCAGTTGAAACTTAAACGGCTCCGCGCCCAGTATCCTGTAGGTTATGAAGCCAGGGTCGGCAGGAGCAAGCACTATGCCGAACAGCTCTTCCTTGAAGCCGAAGGCTGCGGCCGCTGCCGCTGCTGCCGCCGCAAGCATGCGCAGAATGCACCCCCTTAGCTCCTCGAGATGATCCCAGAACGTCTGCGGCGTGCCGCTGTTGCTTTCAGCGTTGCTCATTCGTCCTTCTTCTTCTCCTTGTCTTCAGCAGTGTCGTCTATCTTGCCGTTCATGCCGTCCTTAAAGCTCTTGACGCCTTGTCCGAGACCCTTCATCAGTTCGGGTATCTTCTTTGCGCCGAAGAGCAGCACCAGCGCCAGCACGATTAAAATGAGTTCAGGTGTTCCAATCATAATGTTTTTCTTGTTTTGTTCGCAATGCAAAAATAATATAAATTCTTTTTATTCTCTCTCTTTGCGCCCATTAGGCGGTGTAAGTTTATGTTTTTTTTATTATTCTGTAATCCGCTTTTAGCCGGCAGTGAATGTCTGGGATATCGTCCGACCTGGAGGCTACATTCAGAAAGACAGGTTTACGCCTGCCATGAACGTTGCCTTTGGCATAGGGTAGCCGTAGTTGATTTCATATTTCTGTGCCAGAAGATTCTCGCCCTTTACCCACAGCTGCATCATGCGGCAAGCTCTGTAGCTTACGGTTGCGTTGAGCAGGGCAACGTTTTCCTTCACTTCGTCGGCGCCGGTCTGGGTGTAAAGGCCGCTGATATACTGCAGTCCGCCGTTTACGTTCCATCGTCCCGACTTATAGTTAGCTCCGAGCCACAGCTTAGACTCGGGCGCTCCCACAACAGGATTGTGCATGTGCAGCAGACTGTAGTTGCCGTTCACCTGCCAGCAGCTGTTTATTCTCCAGCTAAGGTCGAGTTCGGCGCCGCTGTTTTCAATGGCTCCCGTGTTCACGTTCATAGGCCGTCCGTCCACCATCTGCTGCTGGATGATGTTGCTGCCCTTCATGTAATAGAGGTTGACGCCGTAGCTTAGGCCTGCCGACGGCAACTTGTGAGACCACGACAGCTCGTAGTTCATTATGCGTTCGGGGCGCAGCTCGTCGTTGGCGGGCTTCCAGAAATACATCTCGCGTATCGACGGATTGCGGAAACCCTTGCTCACCATGGCCTTTATCTCGCCGTTTCTTATAACTCTCGACACAATGCCGCCGCGCGGAATCCACTCAGTGCCCGACTGCGAGTGGTGGTCGAGGCGTATTCCGGCACTCAGTGTGAGCCACGAAAGCAGGTCTTGGCTTATGTCAACGTAGCCTGCTATCTCGTTCTCATTCTCATGACCTATGACTGAAGTGGTCTCGCCCGAAGCCCTGTCGCGGTTCCAGGCCTTGCCGTAGATGTGCTGATAGTCGAGTCCTATGGTGGTCAGGTTGCCCCGCAGCAGCCTGATGTTCTGATATACCGACAATCCGGCGAGGGCGTCGTCCGACCTGAAGTAATAGTCCTTGGGCTGCTCGCCGTCCTCATATCCGTCGTTGATCTTGTGCCGTCCGAAGTTGTAATAGGCGCTGACGGCTCCCGATGTGCTGCCGTAGTCGTTGCTCACAACTACAGATGCCACGCCGCGCGTAATCCATTGGCGTGCGTCATAGACGGGCACCTGCACGCTTCCGGGATAAGAGGCGTTGAAGTGGGTGAGGTTGATGTCAGCGTATGCCGACCAATGTTGCGACATGTCGTAGCCCAGTTTGACGTATCCGCCATACTGCTCGAAGCCCATGCGCGGCCTGTTGTTGTCGGTGCGGGCATATTGTCCCGACACAACGCTGTAAAACCTGCCGCTCCTTATGCGGTTGGTCAGCTCGCCCTGGAACGTGCCGTAAGAGCCTCCGCCGAGATGTACGTCGGTCTTTACGCCGTCTGACTTCATCTTTCTGGTTACTATGTTGATAACTCCGCCCATGGCGTTAGAGCCGTAGAGCGTTGATGCCGGGCCGCGCATCACCTCGACATGGTCGGCAAGCATGGTCTGATAAGAGTCGCTTATGGAGTGGCCGAAGATGCCCTGATATTGCGGATGGCCGTCGATGAGCACCATGAAGCGGCCCTGCGAGCTGCTGAGTCCGCGCATAGAGATAGTGCCGGCAGCACCGTCGCTTACGCCATAGCCGAGCATTCCGCGCGAGGTGACAAACAGTCCGGGCACATATTCGGCAAGGGTGGGCAGCACGCTTGTGCGCTGAGTCTCTGTGAGAGTCTCGCGGCCTACCACCGTAACCGTGGCAGGCAGATGTCCTATGCTGGCTGTGCTGCGCGTGCCCGTTACGACAATGTTGTCGAGCTGATATGTGAGCGAGTCGGTCTGTGCGTTTGATGTTGTAACAGTTAAGGCGATGAATAAGGCTGAAAATAATGTCTTGTTCATAAGTTTGTCTTGCTGATGATGTGTCTGTGATAAAAGCCGGTGGGACAGGCAGATGCCGGCTCCTGCGGTCAGCCGTTGTTGGAGGACAAAATTAGGATTCGACTTGTCAGTCGGTATTTCAACGATTCTGGCTATTGGAGCAGGTGTTCTGCCGGGTCCCGTCCGGCTCATTCAGTTGTAGAAGAAGTTATTAATTGTCTATATCTATGAGAGTGTAGGTCTTGCTGCCAAGCCCTATCTTCTCCGCATAGTCGGTTATGTAGGTGCCGTGCTGGCGGTTGATGCGCTCTATGAGCGGCTTGTTGTCGTCGCCGGCAGAGGCTTTGTGGTTAAAAATCTTGTCGAGGCATGCCTGGTCGAGTGCCACGGGGTCGAGCGATGCCATTATGCCCATGTCCTTTATGGCCGGAGCGGCAGGATGACTGTCGCAGTCGCAGTCGACGCTCATGTTGTTCATCACGTTGATATAGATGATGTTTCCGTCGAAATAGTCGGCCACGGCCTGTGCAGCTGCCGCCATGCTCTCAAGAAAATAGTCTTGTGCGGGCAGGTTGTTCCACAGCTCCTCCTGGCTCTGCACCTTGCCTGCGGTATGTATGTACGCCTTGCCTGCGCTCGATGCCACGCCTATCGACTGGTTTTTAAGCACTCCGCCGAAGCCTCCCATGGCATGACCCTTGAAGTGGGCCAGGTTTATCATGAAGTCATAGTTGGCCAGATGTGCGCCCACGATGTCGTATTTTATGTGTTTCTTGTCCTTCACCGGAATCCTTATGTCGCCGTATTCGTCCATGATGTCGACGGCAAAGATCGAGTCGAAGCCGTGCTCGTGTATTGTTTTCCAGTGAGCCTCTGACGTGTTGCGGCTGCCGGCGTATGCCGTGTTGCACTCTACGATGGTGCCGCCCACCTCGTCTACGAGGTTGCGTATGAGCGTAGGCTTAAGATAATTGTTGCCTCCGGCCTCGCCCGTGCTTATCTTTACGGCCACGCGGCCTTTGGCCTCCTTGCCCAGAGCCTTGTATATGCGCACGAGTGCTTCGGGCGAAATCTCTTTGGTAAAGTAAACTTTAGGCTGAGCCTGCGCGCACAAGTTGAACAGCAGCGCGGCTGCCAATGCTATTAACGTTTTCATATACATATAGTGTTATTTGTTGTTTCTTCAGTCCCTGCCGGTAGCGGTTGCGCCGGTGTATGCCTGTCTGCCGTGCATGCTCCGGCTGCTCTTTGCTCTGCAAAGTTATATTTATTATCCCGTTGACGCGCTATCCGTATTACAGAAAAAAGTACCATTTTTACATAAATGCCTATTTTTGCGTCATTTTTACCGATAATGGCATGCATCGGTCTGCCTCACCGGCTGATGACGTATGCGTGCCGCAGCCGGCTTCAGACCGTTGCATTCTCGATGCAGATTTATGCAGCCGCCGGCATGTCCGGAAGTAAAATATCAGGACAAAAGTTTTTCCTTATCTGGAAAAATGAAAGTTAATGAAGATTAAACGGACAGGGCGTAGAATGCAGTTTTGTTAACATCTGTTTGCGTTTTAGCGTGATAATGATACAGAGCAGGCACTTTTGGTGCCTTGAAAGCATACGTTTTGAATGACCAAAGGGCACATTTTGTGTTGCAAAAGCATAGCTTTTGGCATAAAAAATGCCTGATTTCCACTTTTTAAAGCTGCCGGTTGACGGCGCAAAATATGTAAAGCGCAATATATCAACGGTTTAACTGAAGATGCTTATTTTGGCTGTTTTTTAGCCAGAACAGCAGCGCCGTGATGAGCATCGCTATTCTGGAGGCGTTAACCGGTTGGCGTTTTGTACGTTTTTTTCGCATTTCAGACATGCACGACGGCACGCGTTTCTGTTGCTGACATGCTGCTGATGATGCGTGGCGTTATACAGCCGCCATGCTCCGCCGCCACGGTCAGCATCGTCGGTTCATATCGTGTAGCTCATCCGCAGCAGTCCTGCGCAGTAAGCCCCGTCAGAGTTCTTTATCAGATGTATCGCAGGCTGCAGATATCCCCTGCCTAAGCAGTTTATGCGGCACGTAAGTTCCGCCGCCCATTCGGTTTCGTCCTTATACACGGCGCGGTCGGCAAAGACGCCCAGTTCGGCATTGCGCATCGTCCTTACGAGTCCTATGCCTGCATATCTCCGGCAGATGACACCCTTTGACGGGTTGGCCGAATACTGCATGATGGCGCACATCCGCGGCGCAATCATCAGCTCGGCATATCCCCATACAGCCCCTGTTGCTGTCTTCTTCTGCGTCTTCTGCGCCTTTTCTGCCGTCGCGGTGCCTGCAAGTTCCTCATAAGACACGTTATTGCCATAATGCAGGTTAGCTCCAATATTAAAAGTGCTGCCATTGTTTTGATAATTTACGGATAATATTGAAAACAGTCCGTCGGATTCAGGACAAAGCCTGAAAACATTCTGACGGCCCGAAAAACTCTTGTATCCCACGCCGTTGTAGACCGATGCCATTACGGTCAGCTCCCTTATTTTCCGCTCAAGATGAATGCCCATGGATGCCAGCGGATAGTTGGCTATGCGGTAGTTGGCCGATATGGTTGGGAATATGCCGCACGAGCTGTTGGTGAACAGAGACATGAAGTGCGACGTGAAGTAGTCTTCGTTCATGTTGCGTATGCCGGCAAACAGCATGCTGCCGCCCGATGTAAAGGTCAGTCCGGCCACAGCCGGAGCCAGCGTGGTGTTGTCTTCGTCGATGTTTGAGAAGCCCTGACGGCTGCCGTCTATGCCCCCGCTGCGCGTCCT
>ENA-OPJX01000265-OPJX01000265.1-human-gut-metagenome-genome-assembly--contig:-NODE-265-length-8416-cov-1.961708_pt1 | contig 8416 bp, 8 predicted proteins | sample MGYA00241778_ERZ501681 | MGnify/ENA primary metagenome ERZ501681 (study PRJEB25962, sample SAMEA2042374) | human gut metagenome | biome: human gut; feature: human-associated habitat; material: faeces... | reverse complement strand
CCGCCTGCATGGCAGCACAAACAGCCGGTGCCCCAAGAAAGGCATGCCATAAACGGCAAAGCCTTTTGTAAGCATTGTTCAATGCCGCCACAAAATTACAAAAGAAAAACCAAACCGCATATACCTTTTTTACGGCATAATAAGGCAAAATCAACGAAAAGTATACAAAAATATATAAAAAACCAATAAATCATAAAAAGTTTTTATTACATTTGCACAATTCAAACGAAAGGAACTGATTATAAAAAACAATAATAAAAATTTTTAAAAAGAAACAGAAATGGCAAACGTAAAACCTGCAGAAGGTAAACTGGGTATTTTAGTGGTCGGTTGTGGAGCCGTTTCCACAACATTCATGACCGGTGTTTTGATGGCCCGCAAAGGACTTGCAAAGCCTGTAGGCTCAATGACACAGTATGACAAAATACGCGTCGGAAAAGGCGAAAACAAGAAATATCTCGCATACGGAGACATCGTTCCGCTTACTAACCTCAACGACATCGTATTCGGTACATGGGACGTTTATCCCCAAAACGCATATCAGGCAGCAATGTATGCCGAGGTGCTCAAGGAGAAAGACATCAACCCCGTGCGTGAAGAGCTTGAGCAGATAGTTCCGATGAAGGCTGCCTTCGACAAGAACTATGCCAAAAGACTCGACGGCGACAACGTGAAAGACGCTGCCACACGCTGGGATATGGTTGAACAGCTGCGCGAAGACATACGCTCGTTCAAGGAGAAAAACGGCTGCGCAAGAATCGTTGTTATCTGGGCTGCATCTACCGAAATCTATGTACCTGTATATGAGCCGGTACACGGCACGCTCGCCGCTCTTGAAAAAGCAATGAAGGAAGACGACCGCGAGCACATCGCACCGTCTATGTGCTATGCCTACGCCGCACTCGCAGAGGGCGCTCCCTTCATAATGGGTGCTCCTAACACAACTGTGGACATACCTGCAATGTGGGAAATGGCCGAGAAGACCAAGATGCCTATCGCCGGCAAGGACTTCAAGACAGGACAGACACTGGTCAAGAGCGGATTTGCTCCTATCATCGGTACACGCTGCCTCGGAATGAGCGGTTGGTTCTCAACCAACATCCTCGGCAACCGCGACGGTCTTGTGCTCGACGAGCCCGAGAACTTCCGTACAAAGGAGGTGAGCAAGCTGTCTACACTCGAAACAATACTCAAAGCCGACAAACAGCCCGACCTGTATGGCGACATCTACCACAAGGTGCGCATCAACTACTATCCTCCACGCAACGACAACAAGGAAGGATGGGACAACATCGACATCTTCGGATGGATGGGCTACCCGATGCAGATAAAGATAAACTTCCTCTGCCGCGACTCTATCCTTGCAGCTCCGCTGCTGCTCGACCTCTGTCTGCTCAGCGACCTGGCAGCAAGAGCCGGACGCTACGGCATACAGCGCTTCCTCAGCTTCTACCTGAAGAGCCCTATGCACGACTATACAAAGGGCGAAGAGGCCGTAAACGACCTGTTCAAGCAGTACACAATGCTGAAGAATGCAATCCGCGAGATGGGAGGCTACGAGGCTGATGAAGAAATCGACTAACAGAAAGCGAACATCACGTATAATCTTACAATCGCTGCCGGCAGTGCCGGTGGCGATTGTAGTTGTTATATACGTCATGTCATTAATGCCGCGCTCAACAAAAAAGATGGAACGCGGGACTGCGCTGATTGAGCACAAGTCTTACTACGAACTCACAGTTTCGGGCGAGCCCGTGGCATGGTTCGACGCGCTGACAGACAGCTGCATGTCTGACAACATCATGCTTTCGGCCGACTCGTCGGTAACCAAGCGGAGCATAATCAACGGCTGCTGGGTGAACAAGTATGCCTTCATGCCGTCGTGTCACGGCATGATTCTGACAACCGACCCAGACAGCATGGCCTACAAGACACTGGCAGCTGCAAACAAGAACATCGGAAACGTGATAAAGAACACGGCCGAAAGACTTGAAAGTGCTATAAAATCGCTAAGCAAAAAGGACGAGGAACTGAGATACTATCTGAGCGTCCACAACGTAAACGACGACGGATACAACACGATGGCCTATCTTGACGGACGGCTGAAACAGCAGAAAGAACAGGCCGAAAAAGCCCTGGAAATCATCAGGAAAGCCCAAACAGCCCAAAATGCAGCCATAAGATTGGTGAGCAAATACACCCTGCTGCATAAAGACACAGCAGGACACACCATAAGAATAGCCTGCAACACGATAACTCCTGCAAGCGAAAAGCCCTTCAGAATAATACAGACATCAGACAAGCAAACGCCCGACAATGTATCACCGACGTATCTTCACCAGTGGTTTACGCCTGCGACAGATGCAGAAAGAGGCATCATCGTGGCATCATATCCGGGCTGCATGCTCAGCCGCTATGACGTCATTGGGGCAAAGGCGACCACATTCAGCGGCAAGGCAACGGGCAAAAGCCGACACGACATTCCGCCGATGCTGGCTCCAGACGGGGCTGCCATATATACGTCGGACGGCCGCATGATGGGCATAAGCTATAACGGAAGAATAACAGGCACGGGAAACTTCGGCCTCGCACTTAAAAACTTGCTGCCATGAAGAAACTTATTTATATAGCTGCAACCGCAGCAATGCTGCTCATGTCGGCATGCTCGGTAAAGCCTCCAGAGGGCACGGGCGTCGTGAAGAACGGCGACTACTGCTACCGCGGAGAACTTTCGGGCGGCAAATACAACGGCTATGGCGTGCTGACATTTAAGGACAGCATAGTCTACAGCGGACAATGGAAAGACGGAAAGCGCGACGGACTGGGCCAGACCACAGACTCGCTGGGACGCACAGTGACGAGTATGTGGAGAGCCGACTCGCTTGTCAGAGGCATCAGAAACGACTCGGCAGGCACCTACATCGGCGAGTTTAACGACAAGCTGGTGGAAGAAGGCCACGGCATATACTTCGGCAAGGACGGCAGCTTCTACAACGGCAACTGGAAAGACGGACTCTACAGCGGCTTCGGATGCTCCATGAGCGCTGCCGGAAAAGCCCGTACAGGCGAATGGAGGGCAGGAAAATTCCGCGGCGAGCGCCTGACCTACACGGCCGAAAGGATTTACGGCATTGACATATCGCGCTACCAGCACGGCAAGGGACGCAAGAAATATCCCATTCATTGGAACAAAGTGCGCATAACACACCTTGGGAAAATAAGCCGCAAGAAAGTGAGCGGAACCGTAGACTACCCCGTATCGTTCGTATACATAAAGTCGACCGAAGGCACGAGCGTGCGCAATCCATACTATCTGTCCGACTATCAGCAGGCTCGGAAGTACGGCATACACTGCGGCGCCTACCACTTCTTCTCGCACACTTCGCAGGCATCGAAGCAGGCATACTTCTTCCTGAAGCACTCGCGCTTCAGCAAAGGCGACTTCCCGCCGGTGCTCGACGTAGAGCCAACGCCGTCGCAGGTAAAGGCCATGGGCGGTCCGGCTGCCATGTTCAGCCGCATACGCACGTGGCTAAACATCGTAAGACAGCGCACGGGGGTGAAGCCCATACTGTATGTCAGCCAGCAGTTTGTGAACCAATATCTGCCCGAAGCGCCCGACCTTATGCGCGACTACATGGTGTGGATAGCGCGCTACGGCGAATATAAGCCCGAAGTGAGACTAGTGTTCTGGCAGCTGTGCCCCGACGGAAGGGTTAGCGGAATAACCGGTGAAGTGGACATCAACGTGTTCAACGGATACCGCGACCAGTTTAACCAGTTTCTTATTAACGAAAGAATAAAGTAAACTTGTGAAGCGGCGGCATGGAGATTCCTGCAGAAGACGCCGAAAGACAAACGCCAGACCGGCTCCGAGAGCATGATATGTCATGGCCATATGATGCCTCAACGACATAAACAGCTCCCGGAGCCGGTCATAAAGAAATCAGAATCTCTGGTCGAGAGTAAGACTAATCAGACTGTAACAAAAGCATAATAAGCATGCCACGCCGGCATGCCTGCCGCAAGACAGCGGCCAAAGAAACATATTCGCCCGCAGCCATTGGCCACGGGCGTTTTTTTATTTATATCTTATTATTATCGTAACCTTTGCGTGTCCGTAACTGCCGGCATGCGCACCGAAGCTGTAAGGCGAGTCGCATTTAAGCATATAGACACGGTTCTGACGCGGACGGCTTGTGGTAAGAATCATCGTGAGGCCCTTGCTGTCGCGTTTTTCCGTGAAGTCGCCGTTGGACGATTCAGCCTTGAACGCATCAATGAGGGCCTTTACACCCTTGTCGTAAAGCTCGAGCACCTTTACCACCTTCTGCACCCTGCGTGTGCGCGGATTGCGCTCCACTGCCGACGTAAACCTGCTCTGCCCTATCGCCGAATAGCGTTCCACCTGCCTGTCGATGCTGTTCTGGGCCATGGCGGCAAGCAGCGTGCCTAAGGTAAAAAACAATATTAGAATCAGTCTGCGTATCATGGTTACATTATTTTTAATCGTTCAACATCTCGCTTATGCGCCTGCGCTCTGACGGGTCGTCAATGCTGTTGAGCACCTCCTGCTCCGCATTATCCGCAACGTTTGCCGAACTGATGCGGCGCTCTATGCGTCCGGCATCGTCGAGAGCCTTCTCTATGTCGTCCTTTATCTCGCTGAGGTCGTCTATGCGGTGGCCGTTCTCTATGACATAACTGCCGCCGTAGAGCCTTGCCAGATGCCTGTCTTCACGATAGCCGGCATAAGCCACCACGGCAGACACCACTATAAGCGCCACGGCTGCCGCGGCTGCCACACGCATAAGCACACGGCGCAACTTCAGACGGCGGGGCTCTCCGGCCTGCATAGAGGCAAAGCCGGCAAAAACTTCGCGATAGCCTTGAAGACGGGCGGGCACGCTGCGGCGGGCAAAAAACTCGTACAGCCGCTGCTCCTCCCTGAGCGTCGTCTCTCCGTCGAAGAAGTTTCCGATAAGCCTTTCTATCTCTTTTATCTTACGTTCGTTCATATCCGTAGTTATGTATAAAGTCGTTACATATTATGCAAATACTGCTCTTTCACGGCCATTCGGGCCCTGCTCAGCGCCTTGCGCACCGCAGCTTCGGTTCCGCCCGTAAGCCTTGCTATGTCGGCCATCGACATGCCGTCGATATGGCGCAGGCGCAATATAATCTGCTGCGCAGGCGGCAGCGTGCCCACTATGGCCATCATGCGCTCTATCCGCTCGATGTCGGCCGAGGCATTACTGAGGTCGGGCACGTCGGTAGTGTCTATGCTCAGCGTGTAATGATGACGTCGCAGATAGTCGATGCAGAGGTTATGCACCAGCACACGGGCCAGCGGAGCCATGGGGCTGCGCAGCTCGGCACACATAGCCCAAAGCTTCAGCATGGCGTCCTGCACGAGGTCTTCGGCACAGTCGGTGCCACCGAGCCATCGCGCGGCCATTGCCGTAAGTGCTGGTCTGAGGCTTAGGGCCTCTTTTTCGAATTCGTCTGCTGTCATCTAAACACTATTTTTGCTCAAACATTGCATCTGCCGGCATTGCCGGACATGCAGTCGCCATGTCAGTCGAAGTTGTTAAGCCGGCTCGTGTCTACCCTCGAAACACCTTTGCCATATATATCTGTCTTGTCGGCCATGCCCGAAAGTGTTATACTCCCTTCACCGTTGACACAGGCACTGACACTGCGACAGTCGACGCCCATATTAATCTTAGCCTCACCATTGCATTCTACGCTAATAATGTCGCCATTGAACTTGCCGTCTATTTGCCCGGAGCCGGATATATTGAAGTCAGCATTTTTGGCCTTAATATCAACTTTACAATTATCAATAGCAGTAGAATTCCAATATATATTACGTGCGTCAATGCCACCGCTGATATCAACCGAACCGTTGTTGTTTAAATTCATATCATATGAAGCCTTCAAATCAGACTTGCTTTTGTATTCAGCGTAATTAATCATTGCAAACTTGTCTACTTCAAATATGCCGTTATTTGTCATGAATCCATTATTAATAATTGAATATGAGTCAGCCTTCAATTTATCAATAAACAAATCCATATTACCATTGTTGCATACAGCAAGGATGTGTGTCTTCAAACTTTTTGCATAAAAAGTTAAAAAGCCAGAAGTATGAAGCTGGTCAATATTCGGAGCTGTAATATACAAATTACATGATGAAGAGTTAAAGCTGTTAATACAAGTATCCTTCGAAAATCCTACGACAAGTATCCCGCCATGTACGTCAAAGCTCAAGCCCTTCCACACACTCTCACGACCTTCAAACACCACCTTATATTCAGAACCTTGCGTATAGTACACCTGAGCATAACTTGCCACGTTTATTCCATGGAAGTCTTTCAGCGGCAAGGTCTTCTTTATAATTCCGGAATCAGAATCTTTAAAGTTGTCATGCAGCTTAATGCCGGTATTTTCCACTGCCATATTCTTGTTTGAACAGCCGCAGGCGATGAGCGGAATTGAGGCGATAAATGCCAAGAACAAATATAACTTAAACTTCATAATAATCTTATTTTAATGTTTCTATTCTGCCATATGTACGCAAAACTATGCCGTTTGTGACATGAAACAACAAACTTTTTCTGTCTTTCCTGCCGCATGAGCAGGCTATACGCTGCGCATACCGGCATCTGCCTGAATGACAGACAAGCCAGTCGACACGTCATTCGAAGTTGTTAAGCCGACTCGTGTCTATCCTAGAAATGCCGCTGCCGCCTATATCTATCTTGTCGGCCGTGCCCGAAAGCGCTATGTTTCCGTTGCCGTTTACGCTGGCGGTTACGCTAAGGCAGTCGACATCCATATTAACTTTTGCCGCGCCGTTGCATTTTATGCTCATCACGTCGCCCTTGAACTTTCCGTTAATTTTCCCTGAACCGTCAATATAGAAATCAACATTTTTGGCATTAATGCCTATTTCGCACTTGTCAGCGCCATAGCATCTCCAATACAGATTGCGCGCCTCGATGTCGCCACTGATACTGTTAGAGCCGTTGTTGCTTACGCTCATATCGCCTGAAACCTTCATCTGCGCGCTGCTGTTGTAGGCTCCGCTGTTGCTCAAGTCGAACGAGCCGGCGTCTATAACTCCGTTGTTTGTCAGCGCGCCGCTGTTTGACATGCGGCACGAGCCGGTTTTAAGCTGGTTAACATACAGCCTGAGTGCGCCGCTGTTGCTTACGGTCAGACTGCCGGTCTTCAGAGTTTTTGCCCTGAACAAGAACGAGCCGCTGCATGCTATGCGGTCGATGCGCGGAGCCGTGATGTAAAGTTTGCAGTTGAGTGAGCCGATGTCTTTCCAGTTGTTTTTCTTCGAAAAGCCAACAACAAGTATTCCGTCAGACACCTTGAAGCTCAGATTATTAAAGTCGCAGCTGCGCCCTTCGAACTCCACCTTATATTCAGAGCCTTGCGTATAGTACACCTGGGCAGCGCTCACAACGTTTATCCCGTGGAAGTTTTTCAGCGACAGGGTCTTTCTTCGGTCTTTGAATCATGATTTGAGAACAGGCCTGACCACACGGTGCCGGCATCTTCGTATGACACATTCTTGTTGGAACATCCGCCGGAAATGAACGGCATTACGGCCAATATTGCCGAAAACAGATATAACTTAAACTTCATCATAATCTTATTTTTAATGTTTCTTCTGTTATCAGTACGCAGAACATTGCCGTTTGTGACACGAAAAACTAACTTTTTTTCATTCCGGCATGAATTAATTTGCATCCGTCCATGATGCGCCTTGCAACGGGGCGTGCAACAGCCTGACTGTCAACGCGTTGCAAAAGACCGTCTTTCACCCTGCAAAAGGGCACCTTTTAGACGGCAAAAGGCCACCTTTCGGAATCCAAAAGGTGGCCTTTCGTAAAACTTGATGCCATATGCCCGTCGTAAGAGCCGTGCCGCAGGCTGCTGATACCGGCAAGCGGCAGCATGCCTGTGGGCGCTTTAGCGTGTTTATTGAGATGTTTCTTTATGCCGTAGCTATGCCTGTCGCCGGTTAAAACCCAAAGGTCTTGACAACCTGACCGCCGTAAGTGGCAATGCTGACCTGCACCTCGTCGCCTGCCGACAGCTCTATGGGGATATACTCCACGGGGATGCTCATGTAGAGCTTGGCCGAATAGTATTCGGGCACTGATGCCTGGTCGTGATACAGCGTGAGGCGCACAAGGCGCGTGCCGTCGGTGCGCGTGTCAATGCCGTCGCATGCCATGCCCACCGTCTGCTGGCCGTACTCGCCGTCAACGGTGCCGGTCTTCACGCTCAGGTCGAGGTTGATGTATTTGCCGTTATGGCTTTTCCATGCACTCTCGAACACCACGGGGTCTGTCTTCATGCCTCCCTTTATGTCGGCGGTTGCCGTAACCGCAGG
>ENA-OPJX01000251-OPJX01000251.1-human-gut-metagenome-genome-assembly--contig:-NODE-251-length-8648-cov-2.111898_pt1 | contig 8648 bp, 9 predicted proteins | sample MGYA00241778_ERZ501681 | MGnify/ENA primary metagenome ERZ501681 (study PRJEB25962, sample SAMEA2042374) | human gut metagenome | biome: human gut; feature: human-associated habitat; material: faeces... | reverse complement strand
CTCCACCGACATTCCGGCACCAGTAAGAACAACAATTTTCTTCATCACTTTTCTATAGTTAAAAGGTTATCCGGCAGTCCTTTCCCGGGCCAATCAGCCGCCATTCTTTGTGCGGCTTGATGCGGCTGGCGCCTGCAGTTGGCACATCAGCGCGCCGCCGCCCGGCCAAAAGACTATTAACAATGCACAAAATTAGTGATTTTTCTTCAATAATAATTCCGTAATCAGATAAAAATGCTACCTTTGCACGATTTTATTAAGGTAGTAATCATAAACAAATAGACAAAGAAAATGGATAAAGTAAGTTACGCTTTAGGATTGGGCATCGGCCGCCAGCTGGCACAGATGGGTGCGTCAGAGCTGAATATTGATGATTTCGCTGCGGCGATCAAGGACGTTATCGCGGGCAACGAGCTCAAGGTATCTAACCGTGAAGCGCAAACAATAGTACAGGATTACTTCCGCAAGCAGGAAGAGAAACTCAACGCCGAGCGCGCCGAGAAAGGAAAGGTTGCCAAGGCTGAAGGCGAGAAATATCTGGCCGAGAACGCCAAGAAAGAAGGCGTGGTTACGCTTCCCAGCGGACTGCAATATATGGTGCTGAAGGAAGGCAACGGCAAGAAGCCGAAGGCTACCGACCAGGTGAAGTGCCACTATGAGGGATTCCTCATCGACGGCACAGTGTTCGACAGTAGCATACAGCGCGGCGAGCCGGCAGTGTTCCCCCTCAACCAGGTTATAGCAGGATGGACCGAAGGCTTGCAGCTGATGCAGGAAGGCGCCAAGTACCGCTTCTTCATACCCTACATCCTCGGCTACGGCGAGGGCGGCGCAGGAGCTTCAATACCTCCATACGCAGCGCTGATATTCGACGTTGAGCTGCTCGAGGTGCTCTAAGCGGGCAGTCCGGCATGGCGGCAGGAGCCGTTAAAGTAAAGAATAAATAAAACAATAACGAATAAAAACAAAGATGAAAAAGCTTACATTCGCAGCCGTTTGGGCTGTAGCAGCCGCATCATTGGTTTCTTGCGGCAATTCAACACCTAAGGCAGACCTGAAAAACGATGTCGACACAGTGAGCTATGCCATAGGTATGGCACAGACACAAGGTCTGAAGGACTATCTGGTAAGAGGACTCGGAGTAGACACAGCATACATGGACGAGTTCTTCAAGGGACTTAACGAAGGCGCCAACGCAGGCGACGACAAGAAGAAGGCCGCTTACTACGCAGGTATACAGATCGGCCAGCAGATATCTAACCAGATGGTAAAGGGCATCAACCACGAACTCTTCGGCAGCGACTCAACAAAGACTATATCTCTGAAGAACTTCATGGCAGGCTTCATCAGCGGTACAACCGGCAAGAACGGACTCATGACCGTTGAGCAGGCTCAGCGCGTGGCTCAGCTCAAGATGCAGGCCATCAGAAGCAAGGCCATCGAGGAGCAGTATGGCGCCAACAAGAAGGCTGGCGAGAAATATCTTGCTGACTATGCCAAGAAGGCCGGAGTGAAGAAGCTCGAGGGCGGCGTGCTCTACAGAGTTATCAAGGAAGGCAAGGGCGAGATGCCTACAGATACATCTACCGTAAAAGTTCACTACGAAGGAAAGACAATCGACGGCAAGGTGTTCGACAGCTCTTACGAGCGTAAGGAGCCTGTAACGCTGCGCGCCAACCAGGTTATCCCGGGATGGACCACAGCCCTGACACACATGCCTGCCGGAAGCGTTTGGGAGGTTGTAATACCTCAGAACCTCGCTTATGGCGACCGTGAGCAGAAAGACATCAAGCCTTTCTCTGTGCTTATCTTCAAAATAGAACTTATCAGTTTAGGTAACAAATAATTAAATGAAGAAAATAATTTTAGCAGCACTCGCCATTCTGGTGAGTGCTTCTTTCAATACGGCAGACGCTGCCGCAAAGAAGAAGAAAGACAAGAAGGCCGTAGAGGAGCCTGCAAAGATTAGTCTGATAACCAAGTCTGACTCGCTCAGCTATTCAGCCGGCATGGTGCGCACCGACGGCCTTGTGCCCTACCTTAAGCAGGGCTTCGGCGTTGACACAGCCTACATGGCCGACTTCATCAAGGGATATGAAGACGCCGTGGCAAGGGGCATCGACGAAAAGACAAAGGCATACTTCGCCGGAGAGCAGATAGCCCTGATGGTAAGCCAGCGCATGCTGCCCTTCCTGAAGGACGAGTTCAAGGGTCAGAGCGACTCTATCAGCGAGGCACTCTTCAACAAGGGATTTGTCAGCGCGCTGAAGAAAGACTACACGCTGATGACAGACTCTGCTGCAAAAGACTATTTCGACAAGGCCTTCAAGCAGGCTGTCGACGCGCGCAACGAGGCAACACGCAAGGCAGGCGAAGACTTCCTGGCTGCCAACAAGACCAAGGAAGGCGTGGTTGCGCTTCCCAGCGGACTTCAGTATAAGGTGCTCGTAAAGGGCAACGGAGAGATTCCTTCAGTAGACGACGAGGTAACCGTGAAGTATGAAGGACGACTGATAGACGGCACTGTGTTCGACAGCAGCTACAAGCGTCCCGGCGAAACAGCCAAGTTCCGCCCCAACCAGGTTATCAAGGGATGGACAGAGGCCCTCACAATGATGCCCGTTGGCAGCAAGTGGGAACTGTACATACCGCAGAATCTGGCCTACGGCGACCGCAAGGCAGGAGCCATCAATCCTTACAGCACGCTGATATTCACCGTCGAGATGGTTTCGGTAGAGAAGGCTAAGAAGCCCGAGGCCGAGGCTGCCGCAAATGGTGCTGACAGCAAGAAGACAGCAGCGAAGACTGCCGCAAAGAAAACAGCCAAGACAAAGAAATAGTGTTCATTTGTCATAAAAAAGCATGGGAGACCGGCCAAGGTCTCCCTTTTTTTATTTCATTCTGCATAAAATGCGCTATTTTTTATGTCAAAATGTTGTATAACTCATTTTTAATATGTAAATTTGCTCGCATCAAACATACTGGAAACCAAAAGAGAATATAACTTAAAAAATAAAACTAATAACATTATAAAATGGAAAAGATTGATAGTCTTGATAAAAAGATTTTGAGCATTCTGTCAAAGAATGCCAGAATTCCGTTTAAGGATGTAGCAGCAGAGTGCGGCGTATCGCGCGCAGCCATACATCAGCGTGTACAGCATCTTATCGAGGGTGGCGTCATCACAGGCAGCGGATTCGACGTAAATCCCAAAAGTCTTGGCTACACAACATGCACATACGTGGGCATAACGCTTGAGCGCGGAAACATGTATAAGTCGGTAGTTGAGCGCCTTGACCACATACCCGAAATCGTTGAGTGCCACTTCACCACTGGTCCTTACACCATGCTCGTAAAGCTCTACGCACGCGACAACGAACAGCTCATGGACCTGCTTAACAACCAGATGCAGGGCATCCCCGGCGTAGTTGCAACCGAAACCCTTATTTCTTTAGAGCAGAGCATCAAGAGAGAAGTGCCCGTTCCGCAGGGAGAAAGCAGATAGTGTGAGGCTGGAGCAATGAAATCGTTTGATATTCAGAGCAGTCTCGACGACATATACGCCCGTTATCCTGAGGCCACTCGCCAGCCGGTGATTGGCCTCACAGGCAATTTTGCCGACGGCGACGCGCGTCTGTGCGAGCAGTATTACATGTCCGTGGTGAGAGCCGGAGGCACGCCGGTGATAATTCCGCCCGTTGCCGACAAGGACGTGATAATCAACACGCTCGACAAGATAGACGGACTGGTGCTCACCGGAGGCGGCGACATCAATCCGCTGTGGGCCGGTGAGGAGCCTTCGCCGCGCCTGCACGGCATCAACCACATGCGCGACAAGGCCGAGCTGCTGACCGTAAGGCTGGCATACAACCGCCAGATACCTATGCTCGGAATATGCCGTGGCATACAGACGCTCGTTACGGCCCTCGACGGCGAGGTTGACCAGGACATAGCCGAGAGCTTTGCCGCCGCACACGGGGCAGGCCGCGCTGCCGCGGCAGCCGGCGGGTTCGACATTGAGGCCACAGCCTGATAAAGCACAGCCAGGACGCCGACCGGAGCGAGCCCACCCATACGGTGAGGATAAGCCGCGAGTCGGTGCTCTATTCGTTGTATAAGACGGAGACGCTTGCCGTCAACTCCATACACCATCAGGCCGTAAGGGCTTCAGGCAGGCGCTTCAGCGTCAGCGCAAAGGCACCCGACGGCGTGATCGAGGCCATAGAGAGCAGCGAGTTCAAGCCGTTTATCGGCGTGCAGTGGCATCCCGAGTGGCTCGGCGAGAGCGGACAGGTGCTGTTCAGATGGCTTGTAGACCGTGCACGCGAATTCTATACGGCCAAAGACCTTCACCGCCGCATGCTTACGCTCGACACCCATTGCGACACGCCGATGTTCTTTCCGCAGGGCATACACTTCGACCAGCGCGACCCGCGCATTCTCGTCGACATGCACAAGATGGCCGAAGGACATCAGGACGCTGTCATCATGGCGGCATATCTGCCACAGCCCAAGCTCGGCGAGACATTCTCGTCGAAGGTGGCATTTAAGGTTGACGGGCCGCTTCAGTATGCTGACCTTATCTTCGACAAGATAGAGGAGATAGTAAACGCCAACAACCGCTATCTGAGCATAGCGCGCACGCCTTCCGACCTGTATGAAGACAAGCGCAAGGGGCGCCGCTCCATAATGCTCGGCATAGAGAACGGACTGGCGCTTAACCACGACATATCCAACGTAAGATATTTCGCAAGGCGCGGCGTTGTCTACATCACGCTCTGTCACAACGGTGACAACGACATCTGCGACAGTGCCCGCGGCTGCAACACTCATGGCGGAGTGAGCCGCTTTGGCGAGCAGGTCATTAAGGAGATGAACCGATGCGGCATAATGGTAGACCTCAGTCATGCCGGCGAAAAGAGCTTCTACGACGCGCTTAGCATAAGCAGTAAGCCCATCGTGTGCAGCCACAGCAACTGCAAGGCGTTGTGCGACGTGCCGCGCAACCTTACCGACGACCAGCTCAGGGCTCTTGCCAAGCATGGCGGAGTGGCCCACATCACGCTCTATCACGGCTTTCTGCGCAACGACAGTCAGGAGGCCACGGTCATGGATGCCATAGCTCATCTTGAGCATGCCATCAGCGTTATGGGCATAGAGCACGTAGGACTGGGCACCGACTTCGACGGCGACGGAGGCATAAGAGGCCTGGCAGACTCGTCAGAGCTTATCAACTTCACCCTGCATCTTCTGCGCCGCAGGTACAGCGAGCGCGACATCGCCCGCATCTGGGGCGGCAACTGGCTCAGGGTCATGGCTCAGGTGCAGAATAATCTGTAACTGACAGGTCTGTGACAGGCTTGCAGCTGAATTTGTCTTTATAAGTAATAATCATCTAAAATACTTTTCGCCACGGCTTGTCCGGCGGCGAGGTGATACGAACATGAGAATAATAACCAAAATGTTGATGCTGGCGTTAATTATCGCCATGGCGTCTTGCGGAGGCAACAAGAAGGCGGCTTCTGATGCCGATATGGCTGCTCAGCAGCCGGTTGGTCCTTCGTTTAATGCCGATTCGGCCTATGCTTACTGCAAGGCTCAGTGTGATTTCGGACCGCGCACGATGAACAGCGAGGCGCACGACAAGTGCGGCGAGTGGATTATGGGCAAGTTCCGTCAGTATGGCCTTACGGTGATACCGCAGAACGTTACGCTCACCGGTTTCGACGGCACTCCGCTCAAATGTACCAACATCGTGGCGAGCTACCGTCCGGAGCTTACCACCCGCATCCTGTTATGTGCCCACTGGGACAGCCGTCCGTGGGCCGACAACGACCCTGACTCGACCAACTGGCGTAAGCCTGTGATGGGTGCCAACGACGGTGCCAGCGGTGTGGCTGTGATGCTCGAGATTGCACGTCTGCTGGCAAGCGACACGACGAAACTTAATCTTGGCATCGACTTTGTGTGCTTTGACGCCGAAGACCGCGGCGTGCCGCGCTGGAGCACAGTTCCAGACAATGGCGACTCGTGGGCTTTGGGTGCGCAGCATTGGGCTGCCAATCCGCATAAGCCGGGATATGAGGCACGTTTCGGCATCCTGCTCGACATGGTAGGAGGTCAGGGCTCGAAGTTCTCTCAGGAAGGATTGTCAAAGCAGTATGCCCAGGGTATTGTCGACAAGGTTTGGGCTGCGGCAGAGGCAGTGGGCTTTGGCAGCTATTTCCCCTCGACAGACGGCGTGATGGTTACTGACGACCATGTGCCTGTGAATGATGTGGCAAAGATTCCTACGATAGACATCGTTCCATATTATCCCGACTGCCAGCAGAGCAGCTTCGGTCCTACATGGCACACGATTAACGACACGATGGAATATATCGACAAGAACACTCTTCAGGCCGTAGGCCAGACTGTTATTCAGGTGCTTTATTCTGAGAAACCTTAGAAAGGATATTTATAATACGATGCTCCCCGGCATATCTTCATGTGAGGATGTGCCGGGGAGTGTTTTTTTGAGGATGATGGTGTTGGAACCTATGGGAGTGATGGGGGACTAATGAGAAGGATGTGACTAATAAGACTAATGAGACCAATGCAAGACTGGTAAGGTGTGACAATCATCAACAGTTATTGGTCCTGTTAGTCTCATCACTCCAATAGGTTCCGTCATCATCACCCCTTTTAATCACAGCTGCCCCGACTCAACCATCAGCACTACGCGCTCTGTCAGGCGGTCGGTCTTTTCGGGGTCATATTTCTTTGTCAGACTGGCGCCGAAAGCCCAGGCGAAGGCCTGATAGAAGCCAGCCCTTATGGGGCTGATGAACGAGCGTATAAGGTCGTAGGCCGATGAGTTGCACTCGCGGTAGACGAGCTTTATGAGCAGCTTGCCCTGCGAGTACGACAGCTTCTTCATTCTTGGCGTGTATCTCTTCTTGATGTCTTCCTCCACGCGCTTCATGTGCTCGTCGCGCGCCTTCTTGTTGGGCAGCGTCTGCAGATATTCGTAAGTCTCGATGATAACCCTGTTCACCTCCTTGGCTATGGGCAGCACCTTCTTTACGTTATACACCAGACGGTTGTAGGCGGCGCGCTGCTTGGCGTTCTTGAACACCGGCTGGGGGGATACAAACACATTGTTTAGCTCAACATACTGTATGCTGTCGCCGTCAATGAGCACCTTGCCCACCTTAACCATAGGCACAAACGTAGGGTTGTCCATGTCAACCTCGTTGTCCTCGGGATTGTCGCCTTTCTTGTCCTGTGCCGTAGCCGTGGCCGCGAGCATCAGTGCCATCAGAGCCGTTATGAATATTCTAAGTCTTGTCACGGTTGCAAAAATAGTTATTTTATGCAAGTTGCCGAAGTTATGTTAGTTAAAGAAGTTTTCCGGCAGTTAAAAAAACAGGGCAGACATATCGCTTTTACTGCGGTATGCCTGCCCTGATTGTCTTATTGTCTTGTTACCATCTTTCTTGAAACAGCCATGAGCGCCACGTAGAGCAGCGCGCCGCTCACCAGTCCGGCCAGTGCGTCTATGGCATAATGGGCCTGTATGTAGACCGTGGCGAGGCACAGCAGGACGTAGAAGGGCAGCAGGACGTAGAGCAGGCGGCGGTTGCCGCTGTGCCATGTAAGCAGCATCAGCACGGTGCTTATGCCCACATGGCTGCTCGGGAAGGCTGCCGTGGGCCTTTCGCCGGCCGCCTTGGCGTCTTCAACAAAGTGATAGAATATGCCGTCCTTGTATCCGGGACTGGGCAGACAGTCCTGATAATAGTTGAAATAGTCGTGAACGTTGGGGAACACGCCGTTGGCTATATTGGTCAGTCCGGCAGCCTTGTAGTAGAACGTAGGGCCTGTTACGGGCACGAGAACGAACACCACATAATAGATGAAGAAGGCCGTTAGCACCACGAACGATGCACGCTCGAACTCGTGGTAGCGGAAGGCGAAGTAATAGAGCACCACGAGCGCTATCATCGGATAGTAGGAGGCGTAGCCCATGTCCATAAGCTCGCTCACCACGGGCCACGGCATGGCCTTGCAGAACAGCAGGGCCGGCTGGCAGCCGAACATGTCCTGCTCCCATTGGGCAAACACGTGGTCGAGGTTGGGCAGCATGCGGTTGATTTCGTAGGTGTCGGGATACCACCAGCCCAGCAGCGCCATCTGCACCACCACGCGTGCCAGTCGTGTAAGCCGGCACGGCAGCATGCGGTAGACGCCCCACAGTGCCACTGTGATGACGGCAATGCGTATGCGCCCCCATATCATGGCGTCGGGGTTGGCCGCCTTGGTGTATGTGAAGAACACTATGAGCAGTGTGAGCACGAGATATGCCAGCACCACCCACTCGAGGGCAAACAGCCCCTTCTTGGGTTGCTTCTCTATTGTGAAAAGCTGCTTGATGAATTTTATCATTTTAAGAGATTGTTAGTGGTGGAAGAGGGGATGGGAGAGATGGGGAGAGATTGGATATGTGGGGCTGATGAGACTTATAGGACTTATGTGAGCCATGCGCCCCATTTCTCTCATCAGTCTCATTAATTTTATTTTTCTCATTAGTCCCATTATTCTCATCTATCCAATTATCCTTATAATTTCCTTTACAGCCATCCGTTGTCTTTATACCATTTTATTGT
>ENA-OPJX01000244-OPJX01000244.1-human-gut-metagenome-genome-assembly--contig:-NODE-244-length-8754-cov-1.746818_pt1 | contig 8754 bp, 6 predicted proteins | sample MGYA00241778_ERZ501681 | MGnify/ENA primary metagenome ERZ501681 (study PRJEB25962, sample SAMEA2042374) | human gut metagenome | biome: human gut; feature: human-associated habitat; material: faeces... | reverse complement strand
GTAACCACTCCTTTTGCGCTCAGACAGTATATGAATGTCTGTACTCTCGGCTACACCATGCCATACTGGAAATGGGAAGACTGGGAGAAGGAACTCGACAGGATGGCCCTTCACGGCGTGAATATGCCGCTTTCGCCTATCGGAAGCGAGGCTATTTTTGCACGCGTATGGAAAAAACTCGGCCTTACTGATGAGGAAATCGGCAAGTTCGTGACCGGACCGGCTTATCTGCCATGGTTCAGAATGGGCAACATGTCAGAGCTCGACGGAAATCTCTCCGAAAGCTGGTATGAAAAGACTATTGCTCTGGAACACAAGATGATAGACAGGATGAACGACCTCGGAATGACGCCTATTTTCAATGCTTTTGCCGGTTTTGTCCCTGAAGGAATCAAGCGTGTGTATCCTGATGCGAATCTCATCCATACAGGCTGGGATGACGGTCCTTACTATGTATCCAATTTCATTTCCCCTGAAACCGAGTTGTTTCAGCTGATTGCCAAGACATATATCCAGGAATGGGAGAAAGAATTCGGAAAAGGCAAATACTATCTTGCAGACAGTTTCAATGAAATGAAAGTTCCGTTTGCGGAAAGAGGTACCAAGGAACGCTATAACCAGATTTCCAACTATGGAAAGTCTCTGTATCAGTCCATTGCTAATGCCAATCCGGATGCGGTTTGGGTGCTTCAAGGCTGGATGTTCGGTTATCAGAGACATATCTGGGACCCTGAAAGCATCGAGGCCCTGTTTTCCGAGGTGCCTGATGACAAGATGCTCCTTCTGGACTTGAGCGTGGATTTCAACTACGGAATCTGGGAGAATGAATATACCTGGAACTATGCCAAGGGAATTTACGGCAAGCCGTGGATTTACAGCACGGTACCTAATTTCGGAGGCCGTACGGCTCCTGTAGGTGCATTGGATTTCTATCTCAATGGACATTTGAATGCGCTCAGTTCCCCGAATATGGGCAATCTTGTAGGTTTCGGCACCGCTCCGGAAGGTGTGGAGAGCAATGAGGTAATCTACGAAATACTTTCGGACGCATGGTGGAGCACCTCCCACAAGGATATTCACGAGTGGCTGAAGAATTATACTCTCAACAGGTATGGCAAATGCCCTGAGTCAATGATGACTTTCTGGAACAAGATGCTCGAAAGCTCTTACGGAATGTGCTCAAGCCGTGCACAGTACGTAGTGCAGAGACAGCCGTTCTATGGCCTCGGAGGCCGCTATGTCGTTTCCAAGGCTCATTTTGAAGCGCTTGAGGCCTATATAGCAGCAGCCTCGGAACTTGGTGACAATGAGGCATATCTTACTGATCTTGCATTGTGGGCCGGTTTCTATGCATTCGGCAAAGCTGACCTGCTCGTAAATCAGATCAATGAAGCCTACCTTGCCGGAGACAATGAGAAGGCAGCTGAGATGGAAGTCCGCTTCAAGGATCTGATGCTGCGTGCCGACAGATTTCTGGACAAGAACCCTGTAACCCGTGTGCAGAGATGGATTGATTTTGCCCGCAGTTGGGGTGACAGTCAGCAGGAAAGCGACAAATATGAAGAAGACAGCCGCAGAATCGTGACGACTTGGGGAATAAGCTACCCTGATGCCGGCCTCAACGATTATGGCTGCAAAAACTGGTCAGGACTTATCCGTGACTACTATATCCCGAGATGGCAGCATTTCTTCGATGCCAAGAAAGAAGGCAAGCCGTTTGACTATGTCGCTTGGGAAGGCAATTTTGCGAAAGAGAAGAAACTTTCGGATTTCGTTCCCGTGAAGGACCTCGTCAAGGAATCCCAGGACCTCGTAAAAGTCGCCAAAGACATAAAACCTCTTGAAGGTCAGGGACTTTCAGGATGGACATCATTTGAGATGCGCGACAGCAGCACATTGATTATCCGAATGATGGCACCGGAAGACTACATTCCGGTCAAGGCTCTGAGATTCAGATGGAAGAGGGGAGAGGACAATGTCATTCTCAAGCGTGTTCAGGTCAATGCTGCCGGCTGGGTCCGTTCTGTCAAGAAGGATATCAATGTCGAAATCGGCAAAGACAATCCGGTAGTCGAGATTCCTCTGGAATACAAACGCGACAGGACCTATCAGTTCATCTATGTCCATATCGAATTGGCAGGAACAAAGTTGAATGCTGATTCACAGGTCGCAATAGAATATGTAAAATAATTATTCAATATGATGAGAAAACTAATTTCAATCATCGCTCTGGCAGCCGTATTGTTCTGCGGTTTGTCATGCAGCAAAGACAATTCAGTCACAGAGATTGAATTGAAGAGCGTTTCGCCTGTTTCGTTCGACGCTGAAGGCGGATTCGGAACTGCCGTAGTTGAGGCTGGCGGGCTGGCATTGAAGGCCGAGTCTTCAGCTCCGGACTGGCTTCGTGTAAATGTCGCCGGTTCATCTGTCCTGTTCAACGTATTCTCCTATACCGGTGATACAGAGCGTACTGCCGACATCACCATCAGCGCCGAAGGCTGTGCTTCCGTAAGTTTTTCAGTGACACAGGCTCCATTCAAAGGAATCATCATAAGTGAATCAAGTCTCCAGTTCTCTGATTCTGAACAGAAACTGCAGACCCTTGTAAAGTGCACTTCAGATTTCAGTGTCGAGATACCTGAGAATCCGGATGATGTATTCTCATTCGAGAAGTCTACAAGCGGAGTGACATTCATCGTAAACAAGGCGCAGAGTCGCAGAGCCTTCTCCTGACGCTCAATCATCACCCCTTCAGACAAGAGCATTGAACCGGTATATGTAACATTGACACTCCCTAAGAAACCGGACTGGTATTATCTCTTGGGCACTTGGAAAGTGGCAAGGAACGCCGATGAGTGCGGAGACAAGAGCGATTTCGTGTTCGCGACAGAAAAGATGTACGAGTCATTCTCGGTTACGGTTCAGAAAGGCGAGCTCGTGAATTATCCTTTCTCAGCCCAGCTGGTGGACGGCAAAGTAAGAATCGGCATCCAGGGCTTCGGTAAAGATGAGGCTGCAAACAAGTACTACTCAGTGCATTTCAACGGGCCGACTTCGTCCAATCCGTCAGGATTCTACATCTTCTCTACAGAGGGTCGTGCCGCTTGGGATGCCGAACCTGTATTCGATGATGTGAACCACACAGTCACTCTTTCATTCGAGAATGCCAAACTGAACAGCAACGATATCCCTCAGCAGTTGAACATCTGGTGGAGTCGTGACAGATTCTTTGCATTCACCACACGTATTGTAGCATATCAGCAGCTTGTGCTTACTAAGGAATATTCAGAATAGTAACGACTTATGAAAAGATTGATTATATCAATGCTGCTGTCGGTCATCTGCGCGTTTTCAGTTTTCGCGCAGCAGACATTGACAGTAAGCGGTACAGTCAAGGACGATGCCGGTGAGCCTCTCATCGGTGTCGTAGTGGCGGTGGCCGGCACGGGAAATGCTGCGGTCACTGACCTTGACGGAAAATATACATTGACAAAAGTCCCTTCGGGAGCAAAACTCGAGGCTTCCTGCCTGGGTTATGCCAATGTTGCCAAACCGGTGGCGGAAAAGGTCGATTTCGTGCTTACTACCAGCACCTAACTCCTTTCCGAGGCCGTGGTTACAGGTATGACCACCCCTGACAAGCGTCTCTTTACCGGAGCGACCGACCAGCTTTCCGCTGTGGATGTCAATATCAGCGGAGTGGGCGAAATCAGCCGCTCGCTTGAAGGAAAATCAGCCGGAGTTTCCGTGCAGAACGTGTCAGGAACATTCGGTACCGCTCCTAAAATCAGAGTCAGGGGCGCCACATCCATTTTCGGCGATTCCAAGCCTCTCTGGGTGGTCGACGGAGTCATAATGGAGGATGTTGTCAATGTTGATGCAAATTCCCTGTCATCAGGAGATGCCATGACATTGATAAGTTCCGCCATTGCAGGCCTGAACTCTGACGACATCGAGTCTTTCCAGATACTCAAGGACGGCTCTGCGACCTCCATCTATGGAGCCAGGGCCATGGCAGGTGTCTTTGTCGTGACCACCAAGAAAGGAACTCCTGGCATGACCCGCGTGAACTACAATGGTGAATATACTGTGCGTCTGGTTCCTTCTTATTCCGAGTTCAACATCATGAACTCCCAGGAGCAGATGTCAGTTTATGAGGAAATGTACCAGAAGGGCTGGCTCAATTTCACCAGCAGCGTGTATAACTCGCAGGGCGGTGTTTACAGCAAGATGGCCCAGCTGATGAATACATATGACTCTACAACAGGAAAATACCTCGTGGAGAATACTGAAGCCGGAAGGAAAGCATACTTGCGCCAGGCCGAGATGCGCAATACTGACTGGTTCCAGGAACTGTTCCGTCCTACAGTGCAGCACAGCCACTCTGTCAGAATCACTTCCGGTTCCGAGAAAGGCAGCTACTACGCGTCTTTGGGTGCGCTGGTCGATCCGGGCTGGTCGATCCAGAGCAAAGTGAACAGATATACTGCATTGTTCAATACTTCCCAGAAGCTGTTCAATGATCACATCACCCTGAATATCATCGGAAATGCATCCTACAGACAGCAGAGGGCGCCGGGCTCGCTGGCATCTTCTACAAACCTTGTCGAGGGCTCTGTAAAACGTGATTTCGACATAAATCCGTATTCTTATGCTCTGCGTACTTCCAGAACGCTTGATCCGGACGAATTCTATACCAGGAATTATGCTCCTTTCAATATCAGGCATGAATTGGAGAACAATTACATCGACCTTTCCGTACTCGACACCAAATTCCAGGCGGAAATCAAGGCCAAGCCGATCAAAGGTCTTGAATTGTCAGCTCTCGGTTCAGTAAGATACCAGCTGTCAATGACAGAGCACAACATCAAGGACAATTCGAATCAGGCCGAGGCCTACCGTGCCGCCGCCACGAAAATCATCAAGAACGCGAACCCTTACCTGTACAAGGATCCGGACAATCCCACAGCAGACAAATACACGGTTCTTCCTCAGGGCGGTATATTGAAAAAGAATGACTATTCTGCGCTCAGCATGGATTTCAGAGCGTCAGGAACCTACAATACAGCCATTGCCGAGAAGCATATCATCAATGCTTTTGCAGCGATGGAAGTGAATTCTCTGGACAGACATGCAAGCTCTTTCGACGGATGGGGACTTCAGTATGAGGCCGGAGAAACTCCGTTCTATATCCTTGACCTGTTCAAGAAACAGCTCGAGCAGAATACCTATTATTATAGTCTGAACAATACTCACGAGCGCAATGTCGCTTTCGCCACTACTGCTTCATACTCATACAATTACAGATACACCATCAACGGAACATTCCGATATGAGGGTTCCAATAGGCTCGGAAGGGCAAGAAGCGCGCTGGGTGCCTACATGGAATGTCGCCGGCAAGTGGTCTGTGGATCAGGAAGAGTGGTTCGATGCGTTGAAACCTGCATTGTCCAGCATGAACTTCCGCGTATCTTATTCATTGACAGCGGACAGGGGGCCGGCTTGGGTGAACAACTCTACGGCATTGTTCTATCCGGGCACTCCGTGGCGTCCTTCGACCAGCATCAAGGAACCGTCACTTTACCAGTCTTCCATCGAGAACTCTGAACTTACATATGAGAAGAAGCATGAGTTCAATGTCGGAGCGGATCTCGGTTTCATTGACGACCGCATTCTCCTGTCATTCGACACTTATAAGAGAAATAATTTCGACCTTATCGGAAGCGTTGTCACCCAGGGACTTGGAGGTGTTTCCAACAAGTACGGAAACGTGGCCTCGATGAAGTCTTCCGGAGTGGAACTTTCACTTTCCACCAAGAATATCGCCAAAAAGAACTTCTCCTGGACCACCAACTTCATATTCTCACACATGAAGAATACCGTGACCAAGCTGAAGACTTATCAGACAATGGTAAGTTATCTGACCGGTTCAGGTTATTCGATGGAGGGTATGCCTCGCGGAGCCGTGTTCTCACTGCGTTTCATGGGACTTGACGAGATGGGTATCCCTACATTCCTCAACAAGGATGGTGAAATCACATCCACGAATATCCAGTTCCAGGAGATGAACAACTTCAGCAACCTCAAATATGAAGGACCTATCGACCCTACGATTACGGGTAGTTTCGGTAACGTGTTCAAGTTCAAGGGCTTCTCTGTGAATGTCTTCATGACTTACTCTTTCGGAAATGTTGTCAGACTCGACCCTATTTTCTCCAACAGCTATTCCGACCTTACGGCTATGCCTAGAGAGTTCATGGACAGATATATCAATCCTGGCGATGAGAAAATCACCAATGTCCCTGTAATTGCAAGCAGTCGTCAGAACAACAGCATCAGCAATCTCAGCATTGCATATAATGCCTACAACTACTCTGACCAGCGTATTGCCAGAGGTGATTTCATCAGGCTCAAGGAGGTCTCATTCGGTTATGACCTTCCTAAGACGGCAGTTGAAAAACTCAGGTTGAAGAGCCTTTCATTCAAACTTCAGGGAACTAACCTCTGCCTTCTCTATGCCGACAAGAGGCTGGAAGGACAGGACCCTGAATTCCTGAATGCCGGCGGTGTCGCTGTGCCGATGCCAAAGCAGTTCACATTGACCTGCAAGATAGGATTTTAAATCAATGCGGATATGAAAAGATTTATAACATATTCAATTGCAGTTCTTTCTCTGATGGGAGGATTGTCCTCCTGTGACAAGTATCTGGATAAACTTCCGGATAACAGGACTGAACTGAATTCGACTGAAAAGATACAGAAACTGCTTGTTTCTGCTTATGCTTCAAGGACTTATGTCAGGTTCTTCGAGTATGCGTCAGACAACTGCGAACTCTATAGCGAAGGAAACAAGAATACCTCCAGACTCATTGACCAGAATTATAACTGGGAGCCGATCGAGGAGGCTGACAATGAAAGCAACGTCAACACCTGGCAGGCATATTACAATATGATCGCCACTGCAAATGCAGCTCTCCAGGCAATCGCAGAGCAGGGTACTCCGGAAGAGATGCTTCCTTACAAGGGAGAGGCTCTCCTCTGTCGCGCCTATGCCCACCTTTGTCTGACAATGATTTACTGTCTTCCTTATCATCCTCAGTATGCGTCCCAGTATCTGGGCGTTACCTATATGGACAAGCCGGAGACCACGCTGAATACGAAATACAGCCGTGGAACTCTTGCCCATGACTACGAGATGATTCAGAAGGATATCGAGGAAGGACTTCCTCTTCTGGATGACGAGGCATGGTCTGTTCCGAAATATCATTTCAACAAGAAGGCCGGATATGCGCTTGCGACTCGATTCTATGTCTATAGCAACCAGTGGGAGAAGGCTGTCGAGGCTGCGAATGTAGTGCTCGGTACGAATCCTTCCGAAATGCTCCGTGACTGGGCTGCGACCAGCAAGATGGCCTGGGATTATGGTACAAGGGCATTGAACTATATAAATCCTTCGAACAAGGTGAACCTGCTCATCATTCCGCTTTATTCGGCAAACGGAGGCCTGTTCCATGCATGGTCCGCTACCGGCGGAAGATATGCTCACACCAACAGGATTGCCAAGATGGAAACTATCCGTGCAAAGCGTCCTATGGGTGGTGCGTATGATACTGGAAAACAGGACAATACGCAGTATATCTACCAGATGGTTCCGTTCTACTGGGCCGACCTCGTGACCAACAAGGTGTACTGGCCGAAATGGCCGTCACAGTGGGAGGTTGTCGATCCTGTCGCAGGTACCGGCTACGGCCGCAGTACAATGGTGGCCCTCAATGCCAATGAGGTGCTCCTGAACAGGGCTGAAGCCTATATCCAGCTTAAGGAATATGACAAGGCTGCAGCTGACATGGATGCATGGAGCTGTTCAATGTATAAGGTCGGAACGAACGGACTGCGTCATCTGACACGCGAGCTGATAGATGAAGTCTATGGCGATCCTTCTTCGTCATTGTACATCAAGGAATACACAAGGGAAGTTCCGACTTCCAGAAAGCCTATCCATCCGCACGGGTTCACTGTCGAGGAGGGTACTCAGGAACATATGACCCAGTGCCTCTTGTATTGCAAGAGAATAGATTCTCTGGAGGAGGGCCTCCGCTGGATGGACCTGAAGAGATATGGAATTACCATTGACAGATTCGATGATACCGATTACGATGATGCTACGACTTCAGGCTATGAGGCTACAGTAACATTGCCTTACAATGACTTGCGCCGTGCATTCCAGATACCTTCCGAATCCATCAAGACGGGGCTGGAGCCTAATCCGCGCAACAATGCCGACAGTCCGGAACATCCTTTCGTCAAATATTTTTAAGGAGGAATCAAGATGAAAAAATATATATCAATGATATTTGCGGCTTGCTCAATGCTACTGATGTTCTCTTGCAGCAAAGATGAACTCAGTTCCGAGAGCATTTTCAAGGAAGACAACTACAGATATACTGAGTTCGATTCCTGGCTGCAGAGAAATTATGTGGAGCCTTACAATGTCCGTTTCGAATACCGTATGCCGGACAGGGAGACCAGCTTCAATTATTGGGTGTCACCTCCGAACATCAAGGAGTCGATAATGATAGCCAAACTTATCAAGTTCACGACACTTGAGGCTATGGTGGAGATGATGTCATCAGGAGACGAGACTGCTGATCCTGCACTGTTCGTGAAGTCCTATTTCCCTAAAGTGCTCTATCTTGTGGGCAGTTTCGAGATAAGCAGCAGCGGTTCCACTGCTCTTGCGTCAGCCGAGAACGG
>ENA-OPJX01000227-OPJX01000227.1-human-gut-metagenome-genome-assembly--contig:-NODE-227-length-9010-cov-1.670714_pt1 | contig 9010 bp, 6 predicted proteins | sample MGYA00241778_ERZ501681 | MGnify/ENA primary metagenome ERZ501681 (study PRJEB25962, sample SAMEA2042374) | human gut metagenome | biome: human gut; feature: human-associated habitat; material: faeces... | reverse complement strand
AAACCTTATCATAATCTTACCACTCAAGAATCTTCTTGAAATCGTATGCCTCAGGATTCTCGATACCGAGAGCCTTTACAGCCTCGTAATCCTCAGGAGTTACATAGTGCGCAATGTACTTGTAATAGTTCTGAGCTGTGCTGGCATTGATATCCACGATTCTCGGAGGAATCTTTCCTGTCTCAGGATCCTGCAAATCAGCAAGATAGAGAGGAGAAACATTACCGTAAGAATCCACATATACCATGCAGCCTGTCTTACCCTCGCTGAACAGCTGGTAAACGCCCATGGCAAGCTCTGTGCAATATGTAAGGTCATAAGCAACAGGGTCCTGGCAGCGTACATCGTATCCGATTTCTACTGGACGGCTCTTGACACTGAGACCTATCTTGGCGAATTTCTTCTCAAGAAGCTCATTGAAAAGGACAGCCTTTGAAATCTTGCCAAGCTCAGGGTGACCATGCTCATCATATGAGAAGTGAACACCGGCCTCTGCAGCTTCCTTTGCAACTTCTTCATTGTGGAAAAGGCCCTCTGCAGCTACAATTGTACCATAATGAACACCCATCAGCCTTCTCTTGATGATAGCAGAAACAGAAAGACGAACAATCTTGTCAAGAGTCATCTGAGTCTTGTTGAACATCTCAGGAATGATGGTCATAGGGCAATGTGTTGCCTCCCCGATCCCGAGTGCAAGGCTACCGCAGGTGCGGCCCATTGCAGAAATAACCAACCAGTTGCCTGAAGTACGGGCATCCTCGTAAATGGTTCTTGCGATATGAGCACCCTCGTTCTTTGCAGAATTATATCCGAAAGTAGGAGCATTTGCAGGAAGAGGAAGGTCATTGTCAATTGTCTTAGGACAATGGATATTTGCGATAGGATAGTTCTTCTCCTCGAGGAACTTTGAAATTCTGTTGGCTGGCGGAGGGGGTATCGTCCCCACCGATAGTAACAAGAAGTTTGATGTTGTTGTCCTTGAACAGGTCGAGGTTGAAGTGCTTTTCGAAATCCTCGTTAGTCGGCTTAAAACGGCTCATTTCAAGGTAAGAGCCTCCTCTGTTAAAATAACGGTCTGCTTTAAAGAAATCGAGGTCCTCTATACGTGCATCCTTGCTGAAGAGACCTGAATAGCCGCCATGCAGTCCGATAACCCTGTAACCCTTAGAAAGGAAAGTCTTTGCTACACTCATTGAAGCTGAGTTCATTCCTGGGGCTGGACCGCCTCCGCACAAAATAATGATTGCGTCTTTCATGATAAAATCGAAAAATTTATAATGTTATATTCGTTTTCCGGGGTGCAAAATTATCACTTTTCAGCCAATTTTCCACAAAAAAATGGTTAAATTTGTGTTTTATGAATAAAGAAAAGGACAAATGGACCGCCAACAGGCAGAAAACAGAATAAGGGAACTTAGAAAAATCCTCTGGGAAAACAGCAGGAAGTACTACGTAGATAACGCTCCGGCTATAAGTGACTACGAGTATGACCATCTTATGTATGAGCTTGCTGACCTGGAAAAAGAATATCCCGATCTCGTAACACCGGATTCACCGACACGCAAAGTCGGCAGCGATTTGGAGAATTCAGACGAGAACGGAAGGACATTGGTAACAGCCCGCAAGGAATTTGCACAGTATGAGCATAAATATCCCATGCTCTCGCTGGCCAACACATACAATATCGGAGAAATTGAAGATTTCGTGACAAGGGCTTCGAAAGCCATCAGCAAACCATTCACATACTCATGCGAGCTGAAATTCGACGGAACAGCCATCTGCCTTACGTACCGTGACGGAAAGCTTTTCAGGGCATTAACCCGAGGGGATGGTGTCATCGGTGACGATGTGACAGATAATGTCCGGCATATCAGTAATATACCTGTAACCCTCGAAGGTTCCGGATTCCCCCAGGAATTCGAAATCAGAGGAGAGATCCTTATGCCATACAAGGCCTTCGACACTCTAAATGAGGAGAGGCTCAGAAACGAAGACCAGCCTTTCGCAAACCCGAGAAACGCCGCTTCAGGTTCATTGAAACTCCTTGACCCGAAAGAAGTCGGACGCAGAGGACTATGGTGTACGTTATATCACATTCCTAGTCCGAATGTCACGTTTTCAACCCACGACGAAGCCATGAAAGCAGCGGAATCCTGGGGCCTTCCGGTATCAGACAAGCGCAGAATATGTCACAATATCAATGAAATAGAAGAATACATCAACTATTGGGACAAGGAGCGCAAATTCCTTCCATATGCCACCGACGGCATTGTCATAAAAATCAATGAACTGGCATATCAGACGGAACTTGGCTATACGGCCAAATTTCCACGCTGGGCAGTGGCATACAAATTCAAGGCCGAACAAGCATTGACACAGATCAAATCCATTGATTATCAGGTTGGAAGGACGGGAGCTGTAACTCCTGTGGCGAATCTTGACCCGGTCCAGCTGTCGGGAACAGTGGTCAAAAGGGCAACATTGAACAATGCTGATATGATGGCCCAGATGGACATCCGCGTAGGAGACTTTGTCTATGTCGAGAAGGGAGGCGAAATCATCCCGAAAATCACTGGCGTGGAACTCTCCAAGAGAGGCAAGGACACAAAGAAACCGGACTTCCCTACCGTATGCCCTGACTGCGGCACTACTCTGGTCAAGGAAGACGATGAGGCCAAGTGGTTCTGCCCTAACATCGAAGGGTGCCCTACACAGATAAAAGGCCGCCTTCTGCATTTCCTCAGCAGGAAAGCCATGAATGTCATAGCGGGAGACGCCACTGTGGACCAGTTGTATAATCTTGGTCTGGTAAGGACGCCGGCAGATTTTTATGACCTGAAGAAATCCGACCTCCTTCATCTAGAAGGATGGAAGGAAAGGGCGGCCCAGAGATTTCTGGACAGCCTGAAGAACAGCCTTAAAGTATCATTTGACCACGTACTCTTCGCCTTGGGCATCAGATATGTAGGAGAATCGACGGCCAAAGAGATAGCACAGCATTTCGGCAACATTGACAATATCGAAAAGGCCGATGTCACTCAATTGCTGGAAGTCCAGGACGTGGGAGAAGTCATAGCGGAAAGTGTCTACAATTTCTTCCAGAACGAAAAGCATCGTCTTGAGATTCAGAGACTTAAGGCAGACGGGCTGAAAATGTCCATGGAAGCGCCGGCTCAGAACCTCTCGGCAGCATTGACAGGAAAAACGATTGTCATATCCGGGAACTTCAGCATTTCGAGGGACGAGATGAAGGAACTGATTGCACTTCACGGAGGCAAGAACAGCGGCTCGCTCAGCGGAAAGACATCCTACTTGCTTGCAGGCAGCAAGCCGGGGCCGGAAAAGATGAAAAAGGCAGAACAACTCGGAATCCCGGTCATAAATGAAGAAGAGTTCAGGTCAATGTTGCCGGATGGTGCGTTGCCGGAAAACGATGAAGAAAAGCCGATTACGGATTTGTTCGGAGGGCTGGTGTAAGAAGTGGGGCAAGTAGAAAAGGAGTACAATGGGAATCAACAGTAAAATACGAAACTTCAAGACATACCTTTCAGACGGAATCTGGACTGAGAATTTCGAGAACCTTTCCAAGATGCGCGCGCATCTGATAAAGGATCTCAGGGTTCTGATTATCACCGTCAAGACATTTTCCGGCCAGAAGATAGGATTTCAGGCAGTAGCATTGAGCTTCTTCTGCACGATGGCCGCAGTGCCTTTCATTGCCATTGCCTTTGCGATTACCGGCGGACTTGGCCTGGAAGACGCTCTGAAAGAAGTGCTTACATCCAACATCGCAAACCAGCAGGCAATCGACACGCTCTTCGGTTTCGCGGAAAACATCATAAACACGGCGCAGTCCAGTCCCGTGGGGCTTGTCAGCGCGGTATTGTTCGCATGGCTGGTCGTATGGATGATGATGTGTGTGGAATCGGTATTCAATAACGTCTGGCGTGTAAACAAGTCCAGGAACATATTGAAAAGGCTTTCTTTCTACATCCTCATCATCACAGTTTCGCCCTTCGTCATACTGCTGTTCTTCTCAGGGTCAATCATTTACTCCAATGTGCTGGACATCCTGCTCCCGAACAGCGAAGCGTTTTCCGAAAGCATCAGGAACCTTCTCGGCTGGTTTATTTTCTCAGTAGTTTCAGTCCTGACTTTCTCGGTCATGTACAAGTTCATACCCAATCACATTGTCCTGTACAGACATGCGATCAAGGCGGCACTCCTGTCCGGACCAGTTTTCACAATCATGCAATACCTCTTCCTGGAGACACAGATTTTCGTCACCAGGCTCAATACGATATACGGCGCAGTCGCCGCAATCCCACTTTTCATGTTCTGGCTTAATTTCGGATGGTTCATTATTCTCATCGGCGCGGAACTTTCCTACGCTTTCCAGAACGTAAACAACTATAATATAGACACAAGGATATGAGTTTTTCAGAATTCACCCAGAAGGACTACGAAGTCATCAGCCGGAACTATGCCGATCTTAAGGAAGCGGCAAGAAAGAGATGTTCCGGTGAACAAGAGCTTGCTGTCGTGCAGAAAGCATTTGATTTCGCAAACGAAGCTCACAAAAATGTCCGCCGTCGTTCCGGGGAGCCATATATACTTCATCCGATAGCTGTCGCCAAGATTGTCGTCAATGACATCGGACTTGGCTATAAATCCATTGCAGCAGCATTGCTGCATGATGTCGTGGAAGATACTGACTATACTGTGGATGATATCCGTCATATGTTCGGGGACAAGATTGCGTCACTCGTGGATGGACTCACGAAAATCAAGAATGTGCTCGACAACCAGGACAAGAAAAGCAAAGATGCCGGCTATACGGAAAGCCTGCAGGCTGAGAATTTCAAGCGTATCCTCCTGACTCTCAACGACGACGTACGTGTCGTGCTGATAAAGTTGGCGGACCGTCTGCACAACTGCCGCACCATCGAATTCATGCCTGAATACAAGCGTGACAAGATTCTGAGCGAGACCATGTTCATATTCGTACCTCTGGCCCACAGGCTCGGACTGTACGAGGTGAAGTCCGAAATGGAAAACATCTGGCTGCGGTACAAGGAGCCTGATGCCTATAACGACATCAGTGCCAAGATCAACAGGGACATGTCCGACAAGGAGAAAAGCATTGACGAATTCATAGGTCCTATCCGCAATGCCCTCGAAAAGGCAGGTTTCGATTTCCAGATAAAGAAGCGGGTAAAGACACCGTACTCCATCTGGCACAAGATGATTACCAAGCAGATAACCTTCGACCAGGTCTATGACCTCTATGCCGTGAGAATCATCTTCAATCCGACTGCCACAAACGACAACAAGGAGACGGAGCGAGATCAATGCTACCACATATTCTCCATAATAACAGGACTTTACAGATATAAGTCCGAGCGGGTACGCGATTGGGTCAAGCACCCGAAGAGCAATGGATATGAAGCTCTCCACTGCACATTGATGAGCAATTCCGGTATCTGGATTGAGGTTCAGATCAGGACAAGGAGAATGGATGACATTGCGGAGAAAGGTATTGCAGCCCACTGGGCTTACAAGCAGGACGGCTATATCAGCGAAAATGACAGCGAAATGGACAAATGGCTTTCCAAGGTCAAGGAAATCCTGGTAAGTCCGGATGTCAATGCCCTCGAACTGCTCGATATCATCCACAAAGACCTGACCGCCACCACTATTCTCGTCTTCACTCCGAAGGGAGAACAGAAATCCATCGAGAAAGGTGCCACAGCTCTTGATTTCGCGTATCTGATTCATTCCCAGATAGGTAACAAGGCCATTGCTGCCAAGGTTAACATGAAGCTCGTGCCTCTCTCATATGTCCTCAAGACTGGAGACCAGGTAGAAATCATTTCTGCAGAGGACGGGCATCCAAAACTGGAATGGTATGATTTCCTTACCACACGACATGCAAAGAATCAGGTGATGGATTATTTCCGTCCACAGAGGGATGAGTTCATCAAAACAGGCAGGGAGGCATTGACAGAAAACCTCAAGAGTATCGGAATGAAAGCCGACAATTCGACGTTGAGACTCTTCTCTTCAAGGCTCGGACTGAACAGTTCAGACGAGTTCCTCTTCCGCTATGGCATCGGCTACATCAAATTCGAGGACATCGCGAGAATCATCTCAGAAGACAAGAAGGAGAACACGGATTTCATCATAAACTCTTCTTCAGACGGACATAAATATGTGATTGCAGGGTGCTGCAAGCCTATTCCAGGAGACCCTGTAGTGGGATTCATGTCACCGGACGGAACCATAACCGTCCATAAGAAATCCTGCCCTGTGGCTGAGGACATCGCCACCAAACACGGAGACAGAATCGTGAAGACTCTTTGGGAATCCCCTACCGACATATCATTCCCGGTACGGATTTCGCTCAAAGGCATTGACAGGATCGGACTTCTGAACGACATCTCGGGCTACATTTCGTTGGTTATGGGCGTGAACATGCGCCACATTAACCTGAATACCGAAGGAGGCATTTTCGACGGCTACATTGACCTTTTCGTGCATGACCGGGACATTCTGGATAAAATGATTGTCAAGCTCCAGAGTATCAAGGGAATACAAAGTGTCATGCGTACAGATTTGTAAAACAGTATGAACAAACATATAGAGAGACTCATTCCGGGAATCCCGGTAGCATTAGTACTTGGGGCAATGATGTTTTCACATTCTTGCGCCAACACGACGACCCCGCCAAGCGGAGGAGACAAAGACACGATTCCGCCGGTCATAACCAATATCTCCCCTCTTCCCGGGAGCACCAATGTCCCGACGCACAACACACAGATAGTCATTACTTTCAATGAATATGTGACAGTCAAGGATCCCAAGGCGATTTTTCTCTCTCCACCTCTGGAGAAGAGCCCGCGATACAAAATCCGGGGAAAATCTGTCGTAGTATATTTCGAATCAGACCTCGACACGAACACGACATACACCCTCGACCTTACCAATGCCATAGCGGACAACAACGAGGGCAACATGTACCCTGGCTACACGCTGATGTTCTCGACAGGTTCCCAGATTGATTCCATGGCGATTACCGGAGTCGTGAGAGACTGCAACACCCTACAGCCCATAAAAGGCGCTACAGTAATGCTTTACAAGGACTTGTCCGATTCCGCAGTCTTCAAGCGCAGACCGGACGCCGCTGTCAAGACTGATGACTGGGGATTCTTTGCGCTGAGAAACATCGCGGATACCGACTATCGCCTGTACGCAATCAGGGATGAAAGTTCCAACAACATCTATGACCCTGACAATGACCGCATTGCATTCCACGACAGCATAATACGTCCCACTATCGTAGCCACTGACGACCTCCCGGAACTCATGAAATACGATATGAAGGACACCCTGCACTGTGAGGCCAGAAAGGCGGAATATGAGATGGTAATGTTCCGCGAAAAGCCGTCCAAGCAGATGATTGTCAATAAGGTACGTACACAGCCAAGGTCTTCGTACATAACATTCATGGCTCCGTCTGCCCAGATAGATTCGCTGTGGATCAAGGGAATTCCGGCGAACCGTCTTATCACACAGTTCAATATCCAGAAGGACAGCCTCGAGATTTGGGTCAATGACAGGAAGCGTATGCCTGACACATTGCACCTGTTCGTCGATTACATGAAGACCGATACCACCGGCAAGATGGTTCCGTTCACGGAGCACGTCCGCCTTGCAATGGAGAAAGCCGGCAGCAAATCCAAGAGTTCCAGAAGGGATATCAAGCATGAGGATACCACTTGCGTCATGAAAGTCACGGCAGAACCTGAGAATATCGAGCAGTATGGATTCCAGATAGAGTTCAACTACCCTATCATCTATGAGAATTTCGATTCTCTGAAACTGATTTCCATCAACCCTCGCCAGCAGGAATCCAAGATGAAGTTTTCTGTTGTGCGCGACACCCTGAATCTCAGGAAATACACACTCACTCCAGAAGGAAAACTGATGACGGGATATGAATACAAGCTTAAGGTCCCTCATCGTAAGTTCCGCGACATCAATGGTTTCTACAATGACAGTACCGAAGTGAAAGTGTCCTTGCCTAAGGATGACAAACTCAGCACTCTGATTCTGGACATGACGAATGTCAACCACAAGTATATCATTGACCTTCTCAATGAGAAGAGAGACAAGGTCCTGCGCTCATATATCATTGAAAAAGACGCAAAACTCACTTTCCCTTATCTGAAGGAAGGCAAGTATTCGGTCCGTATGACTGAGGACAAGAACAAAAACGGCATGGTCGACACCGGTAATCTTCTGGAACACAGGCAGCCGGAAAAGGTCATCTTCTACAAACTCAAGGACGGCTCTTACATCCTGAACATCAAGGAAGCCACAGAAGTGGAACAGAGGCTTGACATTGCTAAACTGTTTGGAGAGAATTAAAATGAGAAAATTGATTATTATAGCTGGAGCAGCTCTCTTCCTCTGTACCAATGCTTTGGCTCAGAGGATGGTGGAAGATTCAGTGGCCGTATCAATGCCAGATTCCACGGAATCCGCCCCGAGGCTCATTCCGTCAGTAAAGAAGAAACATCTTAAAAAGGCGTCCAAGGACACCGTGACATTCAAGGCATCGCGAGAATACTCAGACGAATATCTGGATACCGTAAAAGTGGTGACGAAATTTTCCATCAATGACTATACGATGGTCGGTTTCCAGTATGGCTACACATTGAGCCAGATGATGTTCAATCCTACCAAGAGGCAGGGAATGCTCATGAATCCGTACAATTTCGGATTAACGTTCACCAAGTACGGAAAGATGTTCGGATACATGCCGTATTTCGGTTTCCAGACCGGCTTGTTCTATGGTCAGAGCGGTTATAAGTTCAAGAAAGACAAGGAGACAGGCAACTATACGGAGACGGTGGACGGAGCGATTCAGGCCAGATACACATATGGTGAGATTCCGTTTCTGGCACATCTCCACATGGATGTCTGGCACCTCAAGTTCATCGTCAAT
>ENA-OPJX01000212-OPJX01000212.1-human-gut-metagenome-genome-assembly--contig:-NODE-212-length-9392-cov-2.037183_pt1 | contig 9392 bp, 7 predicted proteins | sample MGYA00241778_ERZ501681 | MGnify/ENA primary metagenome ERZ501681 (study PRJEB25962, sample SAMEA2042374) | human gut metagenome | biome: human gut; feature: human-associated habitat; material: faeces... | reverse complement strand
AAGCACTCTCGACGTGCCCGTCAAGGCTCCGGCAGCTATGAGTGCCAGGCCCGATGCCGACTTTAAGAATTTTCTTCTGTCCATATCTTTCTGTCTTTTGGAGGTTAGTTGTTGTTTCTGTCGCAAAGATATGCCACGACAGGGCCGGCGCGGTATACAATTCTCATGCATAAGTACCATTTTCATGGTTTATGTTTCGCCGTTAAGGATAAATAGCAATATATTTGCATCTGCAACAACCAAAAAAGTTAAGGGCATGGCAAAGATTGAGAAGGTAAACACGGTGCACGACTATAACACATACGTAGGACAGGCAGACGAGCACAGGCTGGCAAGCGTGATAAACTATGACGACCTGCCCCCGATAAGGCACAGCCTCAACAGCTACGGCATATACGGTCTGTTTCTGCGCGAGGACACGCTCGTAGACCTGACCTATGGCTGCGGCAGATACGACTACGACGAGTCTACGCTGATATGCGTGGCGCCTGGACAGACGGGCGGCAAGGAGGACAACGGCGAGAGAGTGGCTCTGAAGGGATGGGCCCTGCTGTTTCATCCCGACCTGATAAGAGGCACGTTTCTTGAAGGCAGGATGCACCGCTACTCGTTCTTTGCCTACAACGTGAACGAGGCTCTGCACATGCGCCCCGGCGAGCGCGACATACTCGTGGCATGCCTGAAGCTCATCAAGCAGGAGTTTCATGCGCCTGACGACGGCTGCCGCGACTCTATCATCGTGGGCCTGATAGACATCGTGCTGCAATACTGCACACGTTTCTACAACAGACAGTTCAGCTCGCACAGGCAGCAGAACAGCGACATACTGACACGCTTTGAGCAATTGATGCACAGCTACTACGACTCAGAAAGACAGCTTACGGACGGACTGCCTACCGTACAGGCATGCGCATCAGAGCTATGCCTCTCGAGCAACTATTTTGCCGACCTGATAAAGAAGCAGACCGGCATCACGGCCGGCGAACACATCCACCGCTTTGTGATGTCCATGGCCAAGAGCAGGCTGACGGCAGGCGAACAGGTGTGCCAGGTGGCCTACGCCCTGGGCTTTGAATATCCGCAGCACTTCAGCAGACTGTTCAAGAAGATGGAGGGATGCACGCCGTCTGAATATATAGCATCGAGAAACAGGCGGTCTGACCATCGCGCTGACAACGCCAACACCGGCGCAACGGCCGACTGATATATTCAGCATATCTGAACGGGCATCACGGCTGCTGAATCCATCAGCCGTTTGTAAACAAAAATGACATTTCCCGTCCGTTTGACGCTCTCAGAACGGCAACGGTGGGAGCGAAAGGGCAGAATGACGGGAAATATGGCGAAAAACGGCAGAAAAGATAAGATACTGATGCACAGCCACTTACATCTAAACACAAATAAAACGGACACGGCTTATACTATGAAAGATGCCCTTTCAGACTCTAAAAGGGCACCTTTTGCAGGGCGAAAGGCCGTGTTTTATGCATCAAAAGGATGCCTTACAGACCAAAAGACAATGAGTTTCGGGCTGTTTCTGACGCTCTACAGCTAACAAAAGTTAAACAAAAGCATATTCGGACGGCAAGGCATTAACATCTGTTATACATTGATTTCCTATAACGGAAAAATATTTTGTCCTGACTTTTTACCTTGTCTCATGCATGATTTGCACCTCCATTTGGATTTATTATATGCCGACAAGGCTATATAATACTCATGAAGGAAACGCAACGTCAATATGTCTTTTTCAAAATATTATGCCACATTTAAAATTATATTTATTACTTTTGTGCGCTATTTGGTTTAGATACAAACCGGCAAACAGAGTCGCTACTATGAAAAAATACAAGATATTCATTATTATCTGCGCGCTGCTCACCACATGCGCGGCATTTGGTTCCGGTGACACGAAATATACTAAGCTCGTGAAGAAGGTTTCGGTCAAACCGACGGCTAACATAATGAATATTGCAGACAGATATGCGGCAAAGGGCAAAGACGGCGAAGCCCTCGTGCTGTATGCCATAGTATATAACAGGTTTGACCCCAATGCTGCCGACAAGGAAAAGGACATGTGCGCGCTGGCAAGGAAAAAGGCCGGCACGCTATACTATGACAAAGGCAACTACATAAACGCCCTCGACGAGTTTATCAACGGCGTGAAGATCAGCGAGGCGTGCTCCAAACCCACGTATGCGGCAAGTCTGTATAACTACATAGGCAACATCTACTGCATCTTTCTCGACTACGAGAAGGGAATACGCTACTATCTGAAGGCGTATGACCTGAGCAAGAAGTATCCCGACAGGAAGATGCAGCACAGCGTACTCGTTAACCTGACCGGCATGTACAGCTATTACATCAAGGACATCCCGAAGGCCAAGAAGTATTATCAGCTGTCTGAAAGCACGAGAGACAAGAACAACAAGACCGACACGTTCATGAGTTTCTACACGCTAAGCCTGATACAGATAAGCGAGGGCGACATCAAGCCTGCCATATCAAGGCTGAAATGGCTCGCCGGATATGCCGCAAAGGAGAAGCTGGAGCCGAGGTTCCGCTGCTTTGCCTATCAGGAGATTTACAGCGCCTACAGGCAGCTGGGGGTAAAAGACTCTACGCTTAAATACATGCATCTGTGCGACAGGACGGCACAGAAATACAACCTTCAGCACACGTTCGTAACGACGACCAAGAGCCTTTCTGACTTTTTTCAGGAGAAGGGCGACATAGCCATGTCTAATCTCTACAAGTCGCGCTATCTCGACATCATGGACTCTATTTATGACATGAGAAAGTTCGACATGGTAAAAAACTCGCTGCTCAACTACGAGATATACAAGACGACAAAGGAGATAGAAGACCTGCGCACAAGCCAGCACGAGAGGATGCAGACCATCAGGATGCAATGGGTAATAATGTGTGCCGTGGCTGTTGTGGCGCTCACCACAATATTGTTTCTCTTCATCGTATGGAAGCAGAAGAAGAGAATACACAAGGGATATATCAACCTGTATAAAATCAACCACGACTTCATAGAGACGCAGGAACTGCTGACGAGCCGACTGCGCAAATGCCGTACAGAAATAAGCGAGAAAAACGACATAATAGACAGCCTGAGGCAGGAACTCGGCAACGCGAAGGACACGGAAGAGAGCGCCGCCGAGGAGGGAATGAAATATCAGACGAGCAACCTGACCGACGGACAGATGCAGACCATAGCCGACGCCATAGGCAACGTGATGGAGAACACCACTGAGTTTTGCGACTGCAACTTCTCTCTCAGCAGGCTTGCCGACCTTGTGGGGTCTAACAGGTCGTATGTGTCGCAGGTTATTAACGACTCGTTCCAGAAGACATTCAACGACTACGTGACGCCTTACAGAATACACCTTGCCTGCAAGCGGCTCACCGACAGGGTCAACTACGGCAACTTCACGATGAAGGCTATAGCCGAAAGCGTGGGCTTCAAGTCGTACACCGCATTTGTCAATGCATTCAAGAAGATTACGGGCATCACGCCTTCTATTTATCAGAAGATAGCCCTCGACAACAATTCTAAAGAGTAGCCAGCCTTACGCCTGCGCCGTCAAGGGGCATAAACGCCCTGTCTGCCGTAAGCATCAGGGCGCATCGCCGTTGCCGTATGGGGCTTTTTGCTGTCTTATTTTCAGCATGCATGGCATGCAATTCGATAAAATACAGCCGGCAGGACGATGCCGGAAAACGCCCAGACGGCTGAAAACAAGAGTCTTATTACAGCGTAAGGCCATGCGCATGCCTGTGGTCTGTCTTAGCTTATGCAGGCCGCATAACAAGCAAGCCCGAGCCAGTCTCACGACCAGCCCGGGCTGAAAATTATCGATATTCTACTTTACGGATGCTTAATCTTACAGACTAATCTCTCTTATGGCCTCTATCAGGCGCTTGAAGTCGGCTGGATGCACGTCGCCTATGTTGCCTATGCGGAACGTGTCGGCCTGCGAAATCTTGCCCGGATATATCACGAAGCCCTTGGCCTTGAGCTTTGTGTAGAAGTCCTTGAAGTTGAAGTCGGCCGACGGATAATAGAACGACGTTATCACGGGCGACTGCTCCTCGTCGGGCAGCAGCGTCTTGTAGCCGAGGCTGCGCATGCCCTCCACCAGCGTGCGGTGGTTCTCGGCGTAGCGTGCATGGCGTGCTTCCACACCGCCTTCAGCCTTCAGTTCCTTCAGTGCCTGCATGAAAGCGCGCACCACGTGAGTGGGAGAAGTGAAGCGCCACTTGCCGTGTCCGCTCTCCATCGTCTGCCACTGGTCATACAGGTCGAGCGACAGCGAGCGTGCAACGCCCTTGCATCCTTCGAGCAGCGAGCGGCGCGCAATGATGAAGCCGAAGCCCGGCACGCCCTGTATGCACTTGTTGGCACTGCTTATCATGAAGTCGATGCCTAGCGCAGCCATGTCTACGGGCACTCCGCCAAAGCTGCTCATCGCGTCCACTATCAGCGTCTTGCCGTGCTTCTTTACAACGGCTGCAATGTCGGCCAGCGGATTGAGCACTCCGGTAGTGGTCTCGCAGTGAACCACCGACACGTGTGTCGTCTCGGGATGACTGGTCAGATATTCGTCTATCTGCTTCGGGTCAACGGGCTGAGTCTCCTCAAAGCGCATCACGTGGCAGTTCAGATGATAATAGTCGGCTATCACGCCCATACGCTTTCCGTAGGCTCCGTTGGCAGCCACGAGCAGATGGTCGTCGGCCTTTATCACCGAACCGAGCGTAGCCTCAACACAGAAGCTGCCGCTGCCCTGCATCAGCACTGCCGTATATTCTTCGGGCCGGCTCGACGCCAGCTCCACGAGCTCTTTGCGTATAACCTCAACAATGCCTATATTATAGTCTTCGTCCCATGTACACCAGTCGCTCATCATGGCTTCCTTAACGGTGTCTGTGGTTGTCAGTGGTCCGGGTGTAAGTAATAAGTATGGTCTCATGTCGTTACTGTTTTTTATCGTTATTATCTATGCTCTGCAAGTTCCGGCCGCCGTGCGGCGGCTGTCATGCTTGTGTCTGCTTATCTGTTCATTCGTGCGTTAATGCTGTCTATCAGTCCGGGCAGCTCAGTTATGTCGTCCACCACAAAGTCGGCGCCTGCTGCATACATGCGGTTGCGCACGCAGGCCATGCGTCTTTTCAGTTCGTCGGCAGGCATGGCAGCCACCTCGTCGCGCGTCAGAGCCAGCTCGTTGCTGCCCAATATCACGCCCACGCTCCACACTCCGGCGTTAGCTCCCTCCTTGATGTCGGCAATGGTGTCGCCGAATTTCACAACCGAATGGCGCGATGCCACATCCAGGTCGCACATGTTCTTGTATATCATGTATGGCTTCGGACGTCCGCCGGGCATGTTGTCAGACGTAACACAGTTGTCAACGGTATAGCCTTTCTCGGCCGCAGCCTTTATCACAATGTCCATCATGGTCTTGGTGTAGCCCGTGGTCGATCCTAGCTTTATGCCCTGTGCCTTTAGCGCAGCCACCGTCTCAACCACTCCGTCGATAGGCTCCGAATAGTCGGCCAGCGTAGCCATCAGCTTGTCCTGAAAGCCCTTGTAGCATGCCTGCACGTCGTCCTCGTTGTAGTCGCGTCCGTATTTTTCGGCAAACTCTTCCCTAACATGGTCTATGGCGAACAGAGCGCGTATCTCCTCTATCTTTGTCAGACCCATGTGGGCGCGGGTTTCTTCCGCCGTAACGGTAAGTCCCATGTTCTTGAAACACTCAACGAAGGCTGCCACCGGAGCGAAGCATCCGTAGTCAACGGCCGTTCCCGCCCCCTCCATAATCACACATTCAATCTTGTTCATATTCTTATTACTGTTTAATGTTCTTTGTTTGTATTATTCCGTTTGCTTTTATTTAGCCATGCTCACCGTGCCGTAGAGCTGTGCGTCGCCGGCTCCGGCCTCGTCGGTGCTGCGCTTCGGCCTTCCTGCCTGCAGCATATATACCAATGCTCCGATAAACATCACGCAGCACGCAACTCCGATAAATATGCTCATCTGGTTGTAGAACACAGCCCAGTCGACATTCGATGCTCCCAGCTCCTTGAACATCAGCAGGGCGAGCGTGCCCACATAGCCGATGAAGTCGATGGTTATGATGAAGAATCCCACGTTGCCGCGAATCTTGAAGCATGCAATGAAGCGCTCGAAGAATATTGTCTGGAAGCTCAGATATGCTATGTCGATGCAGAAGGTCTGCATGAACAGCCATGCCGTGGCGGGCATCGACAGCGCAGCATGCCTTGCTCCGACAAACGCCAGGGCTGCCATTCCGGCGGCAGACACGCCAAGCAGGATGCAGAGTGTCTTCAGATGGCTCTTCACCGTTGACATCACGGCGAACACTCCCAGCAGGACGAGCGTGGCAATGCCGTCGATATAGGCGAAGGCCCACGACGAAACGCTGTGAACGTCGATGATGCAGACAATGAAGTCTTCCTTTATGTCGCGCTGCACTGTGAGCAGAAGGTTGGCTATGAATAGCATAAGCAGCACGGGCATAAACCTGCGGAACAGCTGCATGCGCTCTCTGGCGTTGAGAGTCACGCGCTCCGAACGCGACGCTATGTCGGCAGCCGTGGGGCGCGGCAGCTTGGTCATCACCCACCCTGCGAGGCATAACAGCGGGAAGGCCACTGCCCCTATCAGGGCCGGCATCCAGAACTCGCTGACGTGGAGCGTGTGGAGCGCATAGAGTCCGAGCGACTTTGCCACGCCCGAGCTCAGGGCCATGCTCACTCCCATGATGCTTGCCAGTATGTCGGTGGTGCGGCGTCCTTCAAGAAAACTGAATATCACGCCCCACATACAGCCCAGCGACAGGCCGTTGAAGAAGAGTGCGAAGATGTTGAGCGGCGCAGGCACGAGGGCAAACGTCAGCAGCGACACCTCCGACAGGGCTGCCGAACCGACGATAAACTTCAGGCGGTTCTGCGGCTTAAGCTCTGATATAAACTTTATGCCGAGCATCTTGGCGCACACATAGCCTATGAGCTGCATCATGCTGACCACAATCTTGTAGTCCATGCCGGCTATCTGCATGCCGTCGAACTCGGCTGCCGTGAACGGCTTGCGCAGGGCATACACGAGCGAATATGAAAGCAGGGCCGTGCCTCCTGCCCAGAATACGAAAAGCCAGTCGGGCATTGCCTTGCCGTTGCCTCTCAGGCGCTGTATTATGTTTAGAATCTTTTCCATTTCAATATTTGCAGTCATTCGGTTTCGGGTGCAAAATTAGCATCGTGCAGGCAGCGCAAAAATGAATAAATCATGAATAATAAGCCGTAACAATTCAGTAAAATGATTGTAACCGGATAATAATTTTTCTGTTGCCGGAAAGAAACCCGAATGTAACACGGATGTAATATGTTTTAATACGAAAAGGCCTATCTTTGCAGTGCAATTACCATTCAGTGAAATTATGAAAGAGCTTAGAGAGATATACGACCGCATAACCTATCTGAGACAGAAAGGCATGAAAATGAAGGACATAGCAGGATGCATCGACTTTGCGCCGAGTGTGCTTTCGGCCCTTTACACCACCGTGCTGCCGGCCTTCTTCAAGAACATAGAGAAGGGCGAGAGCCATGAGGCTGCGCTCGACAACGCCCTGATATGGGTCAACAATGTTTCAAAGAAGAAGCTGCTGGGCTCTATTCCGGCCATGAAGAAGGTGCTGTTCTCTGACGACATCATACCTGTTGTGCCTGAAAGCGAGACCGCCAATCCCTTCATATCCGAGCTTGAGCGCAACATGAAGCGCACTGCCGGACAGATAGCCAACTACAGCGGCATATACATGAGCTACAGCGTGTCGTCAGGCTCGCTCGCAATGAAGCTCGAACCTTATATCATAACGCCGGCGGCCAACGGCAACTACGTGCTCGTTGGACACAACAACGCCTACGGAACTACACACTGGGGTATTGCGATGATGAACGGCATAAACCACATCTACCTGATGTTCAACGAGAACAAGGAGCCTCAGCTTGCCCTGTTCAACATCTGCCTGAAGATTCCGATGTACGACAGACCGCCGTTTCTGAGGGGCGTCTACACTTGCTTCGACTACAACTATAATCCCATTGCAAGGCGCATTCTCTTCGTGAAACTGTCAGACAGCACCTCGCGCGAAGACTTCGCGAAGCTAAAGGGATGTCTCAAAACACGCGAGGAACTGAGCGAGCAGGAGCGCAAATATTATGAATATACGTGCGGACAGGAGGATGTGGTGCGCATGTGCAACATTCCCTCGCCCACCATGCACGAGGACGACCTGATAACGGAGAAGCGCATTCTGGCAATGAACACCGCCACAGAAAGAAAACCCATGCAGCTGCATGACGGCAGCAGGCATGATGAAGGCTGACAGCCGTATGGCTTAAAACATGGTATGAATGCACTTAGCACATGACATCGTCTTACGGCGGCAGCACAGACGGCAGCAGACTGCCCGACATGTAGCAGCATAGAGCCTCACGGCTACAGGGCAGAATGATTACGGCTGCCCGGAAAAAGCCGCTGAAAACAATGCATGAGGCAACATATATGAACTTTTAACATTAAACCATAGTAACAAAAAGGGCACAAATGCGTTTTTATATCAACGCCCTGATTTAAGGGGTATAAGAACGGAAATAATGTAAAAGCAATATTGTTACTATGAACTTTTCCCTGAAACTTACAATTGTATCAGTAGCCGTCGCACAGACCGTATGTGCCGGCGGAAAGGCTATTAACGACGGCGTAGACCCGCCAGCCGTGGTTGCGGCGTGGAGCACGCCGAAGGATTATCAGAAGATTATCGACATAAACTTCAGCGATGCCATGTGGCCCGGACAGACATGGGCAGGCAAGACCGGAGCCGACAGTCCGGAACAGGCAGACGGCGGATATGTCAACACGATAATAGACGTGCCTGCCAACGGCGGCAGCGAGGTTACATATCCCGTGATGTTCCACAACTGCACCTTTGCCAACAAGAAGAGCTACAACGGCTTTGCGGGTGCAACGGCGGCCTTCAGCCGACAGTATTACCTCGGACAGAGCGCCACAGGCAAGGGCAACCGCTATGCCAACGACTGGACGGCAAAGGGGCACACGGCCTATCTGGAGGACAACATAAAGCGCGACAAGGACGGAAACATCGTCTACGGCGAGGCAGGATTCGTGCAGATGTGCAGCGCTCCGGCCACGGCAGGACATGAGGGCGCCACAAAGGGCGAGTCGCAGCACGGATGGGTGGAGATAGACCACATACCATACGTTGAGCGCGTGCAGTGGTCGTGGTCGTCTACATCATGGGGCCGCGGCATAAAGTGCGACATAAAGATTGGCAACG
>ENA-OPJX01000211-OPJX01000211.1-human-gut-metagenome-genome-assembly--contig:-NODE-211-length-9512-cov-1.700496_pt1 | contig 9512 bp, 7 predicted proteins | sample MGYA00241778_ERZ501681 | MGnify/ENA primary metagenome ERZ501681 (study PRJEB25962, sample SAMEA2042374) | human gut metagenome | biome: human gut; feature: human-associated habitat; material: faeces... | reverse complement strand
CAAGAGGAGCAGAACCGTTCTGCGCATCAAGCACTTTTCCGGTAATGACCGCCGAAGCAAACTCCATGACCGGATTGAGCACGGCTTTGCCGTCTTCAAATGACGATGCCGAAAGAGTAATTCCCACCGAAGCATAGCCATCTTTCTCGAAAGTGACAAGACGAGACGTCATAGGAACGTCTGACAATTTAAAAGTTCCATCAGAGGACGTGGTAACTGTGGCTTCCACTTCTCTCTTTGCATTGGTCGTAAGCAATGTAACCTTTACGTCTGCCAACCTTGCGGATTGTGCATCTGTCACATAACCTTCGACCGTGCCTTTTGCAAAATTCGCGTCAGAGCTGCTGTTGTTCTCTTCCTCACATGATGTAGAGGCGAGCGCAAAACCGCAGGTGACTGACAAGAGCGTAACAGCTCTCAAAATCTGATTTAGTTTCATACGGTTATCGATTTGTGTTTTAAAAACGATTTGCAAATTAAAGGGTCAATGATTAAGATTTCGGTTAAAAACGGGTTAAAACTTGAGAAAAATACATAATTTAACCGTAAATTTGTACAAAAAACAGGACCTATGGCCCAAAAAAGCATCGAAACCACATATATATTGCCGCTGATTGTCTTCCTCTTGACATTCTTTCCAGACACGGCCATGGGGCAAGGATTACGCTTCAATGGCCTTGATCATCACATCGACGAAAGGACATCATACACAGTTTTCGGGAACAGGCATCCTGTTTTCACTGACATTGTGGACATCAGTTTCAAAATGCAGCATTACAGCGATGCCGAACAAGGTGTCATCCTGAGAATGACAAACCGAAATGAGCCTGACGTACCGGCCATCATACTTTTCTACGACGGAGCTACCGATTATCACAGATTCTATGTGAATATCGAAAAGAGACGCACCGCACTGACATTGACCTTTCCGAAAAAAGTAAGAGGAAAGGAGTCGGAATGGATGAATGTGGACATGCACCTGATGACTGACAGGGATTCGATAATGCTGGCGGTTGATAGGGACACGGCATATGCAGCCATTTATTTTCTGCAGAAAAGGATGACTCCTGATATCGTATTCGGAAGAAGCAAGTATATCATTGACCTTCCGTCATTTGCCATCAGAGACCTGCAGATTGGAGACAGGTCGGAGGTGTTCAGTTTCCCGTTGGACGAACAAAGCGGAAACGTTGTCCACGGGACGAATAGCAGAATACGGGGACATGTGGAAAATCCTGTCTGGTTGTCCGAGAATCAGCACAAATGGGTAAAATCCACCAAAATATACTCCAAAGAGTTCCTGTGCGCGGGATATGATGAGAATCTTCATGAGGTGAGAATATTCAGCAGGGATTCCTTATACAGATTCAACATGCACAATGGTGAATCTGTCGTAAGGCCCTTCAGAAACCGTTGCCCGGTATCATTGACAATAGGCACCAATTTCCTCGATGAGAGGACAGGGAGGATATACGCTTATGAGGTCAATTATGACAAGAAATGGAAAGGGCCTGTCACGGTTGCATCTCTGGATACAGCGGCATTGACATGGAGACCATTGTCGGAGGAACAGTTGCCGACACAGCTGCATCATCATGCCGAATGGGTCGATACGGTAGGCGGATACCTTTATATATATGGAGGATTCGGTAACATGGAATACAACGGAAGTTTCTACCGCTATGACATTGACCATAACTATTGGGAGAAGTGTCCGGACCTGCAAGGTGCGGAGCCGCTGTTTCCGAGGTATTTCTGCGCTATGGGCTACAGCCGATTCGACAATTCTCTGTATATCTATGGCGGAATGGGAAATGAAAGCGGACAACAGATTGTAGGGCGGGATTATTTCTATGACTTGTACAAGGTCAATCCGACAGATTTCAGCGTCGAGAAAAAGTGGTCAACAAACTGGAATGGAGAGGCCAATACCGTGGCTGCCAGGAACATGGTGATTTGCGAAGAAGACAGTTTTTATGCGTTATGCTACCCGGAGAGCGTAACGGAATCCCAATTGCAGCTTTACAGATTCTCCATGAAAGACGGGGCGCGTGTAAAATTGGGCAACACCATACCTATATTCTCTGACAAGATAACGACCAATGCCAACTTGTACTATGACGCCTCGATAGAAAAGATGATTGCATTGGTCGAAGAGTCCACTGACGATGTCAGTTCCTCAGTGTCAATTTATTGGATCAATTATCCGCCTAAAGAGCCGATAGTGGAATCCGCTCCTCTGATAGAGGCAGACACTACCACATGGATAAGATTGGCCATTATTGCCGGCATGATAGTCTGCATGGGACTGGCACTTTACTGGAGACGGCTGTACCGCAGGAGCAGGAACAAGGGCATCTCCTTCTATGACAAGCACAGCAGCAAAATCCAGCCGATCAAGGAGAGGCCGAACTGCATTTTCCTGTTCGGAAGCACTCAGATTATCAGTTCTACCGGAGAAGACATTTCCGGAATGCTGACAATACGCCTCAAGGAGATGCTACTTCTTATATTGCAGCATACGGCATCAGGAGGAATCAGTTCAAGACGGCTGAGCAGTCTGATCTGGCCGGACAAGGACGAAGACAAATCCAAAAATGTGAGAGGTGTCACTCTCAACAATCTACGTAAAGTTCTTTCGTATCTGGATGGTGTCAGCCTTGTTTTCCAAGACGGCAAATATATCATAACATGTTCAGAACCGGCTTTCTGTGACTACCTTACTTGCATTCGTCTGTTCGAAAGCTACAAGCCCGGGAATGATCTGGTCCTGTCCATTCTTTCCAGAGGAAAATTCCTCATGGACGACGGAAACATTCTCTTCGACAGAATGAAAGACGAAATCGAGGAAAAGGTCGTAGCTGCAATGCTGGCCGAAGCGGAATGGAGGTTCCAGAATGAGGATTGGGCAAACACGATACTCTGCGCAGACATCATGTTCAGAATAGATCCCCTCAATGAAAATGCATTGAGCTACGCAGTGAGGGCCTTCAAGATGTCAGGCAACATTGAAGAAGCGAAGGTAAGGTACAACAACTTCATCACTCAGTACAAGAAAGACTATGACGAGGATTACCCGTCAAGTTTCCAGGACATATCGGATACTGAACCAAACGGGTAAGCCAAACTTTACGGCCATCGCCAAATTGGAAAATACGCAAATTTGCTGTATATTTGTGAGTTAAACTTTTTTGTCGCTTTCAGAGCGAAAGCAGGACGAGAAGAACAAAACGTTGAGTATAACTTAATAAATATACATTACAAATGAGTATCCAGCAGGATAATATCAAGAAACTGGTAGAGCGCAGGGCTGCAGCCGCAATGGGCGGAGGCCAGAAACGAATTGACGCTCAGCACCAGAAAGGAAAGCTCACGGCACGTGAGAGAATCGCTCTGCTTCTCGACGAGGGAAGTTTCGAGGAATTCGACATGTTCGTTCAGCATCGCTGCACAAACTTCGGAATGGAGAAGCAGCATTTCGATGGCGACGGAGTCGTAACAGGACAGGGAACAATCGACGGAAGGCTGGTATATGTATTTGCCCAGGACTTCACAGTATCAGGAGGCTCTCTCGGAGAAGCCATGGCTCAGAAAATCTGCAAAGTCATGGACATGGCCACCAAGAATGGCGTCCCTTGTATCGGATTGAATGACTCAGGCGGAGCAAGAATTCAGGAAGGAATCAACTCACTCGCAGGATTCGGTGAAATCTTCGAAAGAAATATCCTTTCATCAGGTGTGGTACCGCAGATTTCAGGAATCTTCGGACCATGCGCCGGAGGAGCAGTATATTCACCGGCATTGACAGACTTCACCATCATGGTGAAGAACACATCATACATGTTCCTGACTGGTCCGGCAGTCGTAAAGAGCGTGACCGGTGAGACCGTGACATCCGAGGAACTCGGAGGAGCAAGCGTACACGCGACCAAGAGCGGTGTTGCCCACTTCGCTGCAGAAAATGACGAGGACGGCATCAGAATCATCAAGGAACTCCTCAGCTACATTCCGCAGAACAATATGGAAGAGGCTCCTATAGTTCCGACAGAAGATCCGGTCAGCAGAACTGACGATGCATTGAACGAAATCATACCTGACAATCCTAACAAGGCTTACGACATGTACTATGTCATCAAGAGCATTGTGGATGACGGCAAATTCTTCGAGATACATCAGTCTTATGCGAAGAACATCATCGTAGGATTCGCACACATGAACGGACGCAGCGTAGGTATCGTGGCCAACCAGCCGAAATTCCTCGCCGGAGTCCTGGATATCAACGCATCCAGAAAAGCCGGACGTTTCGTACGTTTCTGCGACGCATTCAACATTCCTATCGTAACATTGGTGGACGTACCGGGATTCCTCTGCGGAACACAGCAGGAATATGGCGCCATCATCGCGAACGGAGCGAAACTCCTCTACGCTTACGGAGAAGCTACAGTTCCTAAGGTTACGGTAACATTGAGAAAATCCTATGGCGGAGCTCATATTGTCATGAGCTGCAAGCAGATACGCGGGGATATCAACTACGCTTGGCCATCAGCAAACATTGCTGTAATGGGAGCGGACGGAGCAGTACAGATTCTCCATGGCAAGGAACTCAAGGCCATAGAAGATCCTGAAGAGAGGGCTAAACTCGCCGAGGAGAAGAAGAACGAGTACAATGACCTCTTCTGCAATCCTTATCAGGCAGCCAAGATGGGCTACATTGATGATATCATTGAACCGAGGAACACCAGATTCCGTGTCATTCGCGCACTCGAGCAGCTCGCAGGCAAGAAACAGACACTTCCTGCCAAGAAGCACGACAATCTTCCTCTCTAAACCATACGGGGAATGAAAAGAAAGTTATTGACAATAATCGGTGCTATCCTCTTCGGCATCACCACAATCCATGCCCAGAACGTCAGCGACCTCATCATTTCAGAGGTCATGGCGGAGCCTGACAGCACAGGGATTCTGGATGAATATGGCCGGAGGACAGGATGGATAGAGATTTTCAACAAGTCCCAGGGCACCGTAAACTACGGAGGGTGCTTCTTGTCAGATGACCGCAACAATCTGAAAAAGAGCCCCATAACCAAATCAGACAGCAGAACCAAGCTTGGACCGAGACAGGTGGTCCTCTTCCACGCGAGCGGAGACGGAAGTGACGGCACATTCTACACCGGCTTCGAGATAAGAAGAGGAAGCACGGTCTATCTCGTCAGCAATGACGGACGCACAATCGTGGATTCTGTCAATGTCCCTGCAAATCTCCCTGCCGGAAAATCAGTGGCAAAAATCGCCAACGACCTCCGACAGATGGAGTTCGAAATTTCAGCCGAGCCTTCAGACCCGACACCGGGAATGGTGAACGGAGACCAGGCTACGGAGACCGGAGCACAGAAAATGGCACGCGAAGACAAACACGGATTCGTGCTTTCAGGTGTCTCAGTTCTCGTCGTTTTCTGCGCCCTGCTGATTCTCTGGTGGCTGTTCAGCCTGCTCGGAAAAGTTTCCGGAGGCACAACTGCCAAGCCTGCCGAGACCAGAAAAAAGGAAAAGGTCAATGCTGCAAAGGACGGAAAAGTTACTCCGGAAATCGCAGCGGCAATCTCGATGGCTCTCGACCAGGAAATGAACGGCGAAGTCTATGCAGCCATATCCACTGCCCTTCACCTCTACATGGAAGACTCAGTGCATGACAAGGAAAGCTTTGTCATCACCATCAGGAGGAAAGAGAGCGGATGGAACAGCAAAGAACAGTATTTCAGGCAGTTGCCTAGATAATTATCAAATTTGACGAACGAAAATTTTAAGTTGTATGAAAGAATATAAATTCAAAATCAACGGAAACGACTACAATGTCGCTATCAATTCTACCAACGGAAACCTTGCTGACGTAACAGTAAACGGAGTATCTTATCAGGTCGAAATGGAGAATGCAATGCCTGCAGCTCCTGTTCAGTCTGCACCTGCACAGAAAGCAGCACCTCAGGCTCCAGTCCAGGCAGCCGCACCAGCTCCTGCACCAGCAGCAAAACCATCAGGAGAGGGTAAGCCTGTAACATCACCTCTGCCTGGAGTTATCATCGAAGTATCTGTAAAAGAAGGCGATACAGTAGCGGCAGGACAGAAAGCAGCCGTTCTCGAGGCCGTGAAAAAGGGTCAGGTGCTGATGATTCTGGAGGCCATGAAGATGGAGAACGAGATCCAGGCTGACAGAGCCGGTGTCGTTACCAAAATCAACGTTTCCAAGGGAGACTCCATCCTCGAGGGCGCTGCTATCGTAACCATAGCATAACTTTATGGATCAGATTATAAACAGCCTTCAGCAGTTCTGGGAGTTTACAGGTTTCTGCAACATGACATGGCAGCACCTGGTGATGATCGCCATCGGCATTGTCTTCATTACTCTCGCAATCGTGAAGGAGTGGGAGCCTCTGCTCCTCGTCCCGATCGGTTTCGGTATGATCATCGGAAATATTCCGATGTTCCCGGGACTGAATATCGGAGTCTATGAAGACGGCTCCGTACTGAACATATTGTACCAGGGGGTACGCCAGGGATGGTATCCGCCATTGATCTTCCTCGGAATCGGTGCCATGACAGACTTCTCGGCTTTGATCTCACAACCGAGGCTCATCCTTATCGGAGCTGCGGCACAGATGGGTATCTTCGGCGCATATCTTCTAGCATTGACATTGGGCTTCATGCCGAACGAGGCCGGTGCAATCGGCATCATCGGAGGCGCTGACGGCCCTACAGCCATCTTCCTCTCTTCCAAACTTGCACCGGATCTGATGGGCGCAATCGCCGTTTCAGCATACTCTTACATGGCTCTCGTCCCTGTGATCCAGAAGCCTATCATGCTTTTGCTCACATCGAAGAAGGAGCGTCTTATCCGTATGCCGGCACCACGTCCCGTAAGCCAGAGGGAGAAGATTATCTTCCCTATCGTGGGATTCCTTACGACAGCGTTCATCGTACCGTCAGGACTTCCGCTTCTTGGTATGCTCTTCTTCGGTAACCTCCTGAAAGAGAGCGGCGTGACACGCCGTTTGGCCGAGACCGCAAGAGGTCCGCTCATCGACGTCATCACCACACTCATCGGTCTTACCGTAGGATGCTCTACACAGGCTGACAAATTCCTTTCTGCGACATCAGTGAAGATTTTCGCGCTGGGACTTCTGTCATTCGTGATTGCTACCATGTGCGGCGTGCTGTTCGTGAAGTTCATGAACCTGTTCTGCAAAGAGGGACACAAGATAAATCCGCTAATCGGAAATGCAGGTGTTTCTGCAGTGCCTGACAGCGCACGTGTTTCTGAAGTCGTAGGACGCGAATGCGACCCGAGCAACCACCTTCTCATGCATGCCATGGGACCTAATGTTGCCGGTGTAATCGGCTCTGCGGTTGCAGCAGGTATCCTGCTGGGATTCCTCGGATAAAATACTTGACATACATATCATTAAAGCCATCTGAAAGTTGCACTTTTAGGTGGCTTTTGATTATCTTTGTATGATACATATCACAAATTGACATTGACTTTAAAAACAAATAGTCGAGTATGAAACTGAATATGACAAAATGGATTGCGGCCTTGGGGCTTGCAATGCTCGTATGCGGAACAGCTATCGGAAGAGACCTGCCTGAAATCAGGACAGCTGCCTCGGATTCCAGAATTACCTACGTCGGCAGAACCCTGAAAGAAGGAGACAATGTTTCCTTCGACTGGACAGGAGTCTATGTGAAAGTCAGTTTTGAAGGTTCATACTTGTCAATGATAGCTTCCGATACCAAGGCAAACTATTATGACATCTGGATTGACCGCGAGGCAGATGCGACGGCCGACAAGACAATCCGTGTAAGCGGAAACGACTCCCTTTACGTTCTCGTGGAGCCTTCTGACCTCAAATCATTGAACAGCAAGGGCAAGGCGTTCTCCCATTCAGTCATCATGAAGAAAAGGACTGAGGGCGAGCAGGGACGCACTACTATCAGCCAGTTCATCACCAAGGCCGGTGAAATCATTCAGTCTGAGGGACTTAAAGAGAGACAGTTCGAAGTTGTAGGAGATTCATACACCTGCGGATACGGTGCCGAAAAGAGCGTCAAGACCGATAAGTTCACCCCGGAAACCGAGAACAGCAACCTCACTTATGCCGCCATCATCGCAAGATATTTCAATGCTGACTATTATTCCATTTCACATTCCGGAATGGGTATCGCAAGGAACTACAGCGACAAGTTCATCGATGTCCACATGCCGGACAGATATAACCGCACATTCGATGAAGACGACAAGGTAAAGTGGTGTGCTGCAGTTGACGCCTTCCGCCCCCAGCTTACCATTATATATCTCTGTACCAATGACTTCTCGACAAAACGCCAGCCGACATTGGAAAATTTCAGGGAGCATTATCATCAGCTTCTCCGTGAAATCAAGGCGAATTACGGAGAGGACTACCCTATCCTCTGCATCTCGAGCAAATGCAATGACCTTGCGGCCGACTACGTAAGAGATGCTGTCAATACCAGCGGCATGAAGAATGTGCATTTCATGGGATTGACCGATGCCATCCATGACAATGATTCCGAGCTCGGCGCAAGCTGGCATCCGAATTACAAGGGACATATAAAAATCGCTCACGCAGTGCTTCCATACGTATCGACATTGACAGGATGGGAGATTGACGACAATATCAGGTAACATTGACAATTTTTAAGATATGACACTCAAGACAAAGATTATCGGCAGCATTACCGCAGCGGTAGTGATTGCACTGGCAGGTTTGTTCTTTTTCAGATTCTACTTTGTTTTCGGAGAGGGAGTCAAGGCAGGAGATCTTAACCAGGTCATGTATAAGGGCTATGTTTTCAAGACCTACGAGGGCAGGCTCATCCAGTCGGGACTTAGAGGTGTCGGCAAAGGTTCCACAACTATGGAGTCTTATGTATTCGAGTTTTCAGTAGAAGACAAAGCTGTCGCTGATTCCCTCATGAGATGCAGCGGAAAAAGCGTTGAACTGCACTACAAGGAGTATCTCGGAGCGCTTCCGTGGAGAGGACAGCAGAAATACGTTGTAGATAAGATATTGTCTGCCAAGTAGTTCAGAATATTGACAAGAAATAACCAATAATCACACAAATTAATTACAGAAATGCACAAAACAACATTTTCTGCATTGGCTATTGCGGCGGTCTCCATGTTGGCCGCTGCAGTTGTAAATGCTACAGACTATCCACGCGCGGAAGGATTGACAGTTTCGGCAGTCCGTCCGGCACAGAATGAAGGAAAGACCATCACAATGGAACAGGCTGTCATGGGAACCGGCATAAGGGCCGGAAGATTTCCTGTTTCATGGTACGGAAACACCTCATTCCTCTATTTGAAAGACAGCAAGACACAGCTCTGCGACGCATTGACAGGCAATGACATTGACGCGGATCCTGTAATCGGCAAATTCGCGTCCGCAGACGGCGAATATCTTTTCAAGGCTCTTCCTCAGGACGCAAGCAACATC
>ENA-OPJX01000192-OPJX01000192.1-human-gut-metagenome-genome-assembly--contig:-NODE-192-length-9972-cov-2.748063_pt1 | contig 9972 bp, 10 predicted proteins | sample MGYA00241778_ERZ501681 | MGnify/ENA primary metagenome ERZ501681 (study PRJEB25962, sample SAMEA2042374) | human gut metagenome | biome: human gut; feature: human-associated habitat; material: faeces... | reverse complement strand
GCCGAAGTCCAAACACGTGAGGAAGGGGGGAAATTGCATTTGATTTTAGACTAATGCAAAATTACAGTTTTCAAATTTCACACGTTTTTCGATATCAAAACCAGGTCTACGAGTTTGCCGTAGCGACGAGATTTTTCGACGAGGGCATCATCTACGATCGTGCCTTCCTTTGCGATTATCGCGCCGGTATATGCAGTTAGATTGCAAGAAAGCACTCTGCCTAGCAAGAAAGAGTAATCGGAAATTATGCGTGTGGGGGTGCGGCCGTCCTCCTCGGTTGACGGGGCGTCCAGCATCTTTAAAGCATTGCTTGAAAAATAGGGCGAATCGGCGGTTGTTTTGATTGCCATCGGTGCGTTTGCGAGCCGAATGGGCGCAAAATCGACGTCGACTTGTGATGAACAAGAAACAGCCTTTTCCGTTTCGTTTTGCAAAAGAGGTACGCTTTCGTCGGATAAATCCGTAATTTGTTTTTTCTTGTTTTCTTTCAGTGCCAATACCGTCGTTTCTTTTTCGGGGCGGGGTATAACCGCTTTTTTTGCTTTGCCTTGCTTTGTCGATTTGAGCAGTATCACGTCGCCTACGCACGCAACGTTTTGAGGGGTAAATTGTTCGTTTTCGGTGTAGAGTTTCGAAACTTTTCCGCCTTTTGCAAATTCGACTTTTTGAATTTTGCCTTTTAGAATACCGTTTTGCGTATATACTTCCATGCCGATGATTCCGTTTGAAAAGAGAGTGAAATCAACGTCGTCTATGCATCTGACGTTGGCATCGTTTTGCACGACAATCGCATCTGAAAAACACAAAACGTCCGCGATTGGCAACAGTGCGTCGCAACCTTGTTTGCACGATGAAACGACGAAATATGCAATAGTCGTGCAACCTTGCGAAAAATATGCATTTTTTATGCGTCCGACAACGTTTGACGTGTCGCGTTCGATGACGGGTTTGAATAAAAGAGAAGAGAGTTCGACCATAATTTTCACCTCGTTTCGATGTTATGTTTTCATCACGATTTTTATGATTTTCAGGAGCGTAAAAAGTGGCGATAGATTGCCGAAAATATTGTCGCAAAAGGTCGAATTTTGCATTAGAATACTGCTTTTTTCGACAAAAAACCACTCTCTGCAAAAATACGTTTTGTATGAGAAAAAACGGGGTTATCCACCGAGTTGTCCACATTTTAAGGGCAAAATGTGGATAACTTTGTGGAAAAGGTGGTATTTTTATACTTGCATGAATATGTTTTCTTTTGTAACTATATGCGTGTCGAATTATGTCGTAGCGAAAGAAGAAAAAAGTTGTTGATTGCATGCGGTTTGATTGCCGTTTTTCTTGCGTATTGTTTTGCGTCGCCGTTTGTCGTAAGTGCGATTAAAAAGGAAAAAAGCAAATCGCCGACCATCGTCGTAGACGCGGGGCACGGCGGCGAGGACGGCGGAGTTAAGGGCGCAAAAACGGGTGTTGAAGAAAAAAACATAAATCTAATCGTTGCAAAATATCTGGGCGAAATGCTATGTGCATGCGGATTCAACGTGGTATATACGAGAAGAAACGACGTCATGCACAATTTTAACGGCGTAAAAAACAACAAAAAACGCGCGGATATGTTCCGCCGCGGTCAAATCGTCAACGACGTCAAGCCTTGCGCCGTGGTCAGCATACATATGAATTTTTACTCTATGCCCACAAGACGAGGCGCGCAAACGTTTTTTGCAAAATCGAGCAAAGAGGGCGAAACATTTGCAAAGGCGTTGCAAAGTGCGCTCAATGCCGAAATCAATTCCAAAGAGGGCGGTAGACAATATAGCGCGCTGTGCGCCGAAAAGTATATTTTGGAATGTAGTCCTTATCCGTCTGCCATTGTAGAGTGCGGATTTTTGAGCAATTACGCAGACGAAATAAATCTTCAAAAAACCGAGTATCAAATGCGGCTTGCAAGCGTCTTGTGCGGCGCGATAGCGGCGTTTGTAAAAGAGTGTTGAAACGTCGCTGTCGTTGATTTTTTATCAAAACGCATGAAAAGCGTCGATTTCCGCTAGTTTTCGGCGTTCGGTTTGTCGCCGTAATACGTGTGTTTGCGCGTTAAATGCGCGCGCTTGCGCGAAAAACCTTGATTTATAATTCTATATCGTCTATAATATAACATTATGACAAACGCATTTGCATTTCCGTGTCAAAAAATCCTCAAAAAGCACAGCGACGACGAAGAAATCGCGCTCATTTTGAAGGATATAGAAAACGCCAAACAAGGCGTTATGACCTTTTCTAAGGAAGTGAAGAAATACATGCTTCAATTTATTCACGCACGCTACGACGACAATCAAGAGGTTATGTCACTGATAGAGGTGTTGCGCAAATGGAGCAAGTACGAAACTTTCAATTTTCTCGAAATCTTCCAATTGCAAGACGAGTGTTATTTTTGGTACGATTTTTTGCATGCGTACGGCGCGTGGAAAGTTATCGGAAAAACCTACGGATTCAAGGACGAGGAAGAGGCGTTGACGATACTCATCAGGCTTGTCAAACTTGACGAAAGCGTGTTTAAGGCGTATCCGGAGTTGTAAATTATGGCAAGCGTTCACGACGGGCACAGAGCGCGCATGCGCGACAAAATCCGCAAAGGCGGTTTAGGCTCTTTTCAGCAGCACGAAATATTGGAGTATTTGCTCTTTTCGTTTGTGCCGAGGAAGGATACCAACGAAATCGCACACGCACTTATAGACAAGTTTTCTTCTCTTTCGGGAGTGCTTAACGCAAGCGAAGAGGATTTGGAAAAAGTGAGCGGAATGACTCAAAACGCGGCGTTGGACGCTCACGACAAACTCATCAAGTGCGAGATTATCGAGCAAGGCAGCGGCGATTCCGTGCGTTTGGACGTAAGAAAAATCGTCGATTTCGCGCTCAAAACGGGCGCAAGCGCGATACTTATTGCGCACAATCATCCGAGCGGCAATCTCTTGCCGTCGCAAAAAGACGTCAATATGACGCAAGAGGCAATGACGACGCTTTCGGGCATCGGCGTCGAACTTCAGGATCACCTCATCTTTTCTGGAAGCGAGTATTATTCCTTTGAAGAGCGAGGCACTATGGAAAAAATCAAAAACATACAAGAAGGCTTAAAAGAAGGTATAGCATTTTATGAGTGAAACGGTAAGAACAAGATTTGCTCCGTCTCCGACGGGATTTATGCACATAGGCAACTTGCGCACGGGTTTGTACGCATTTCTTTTCGCGCGTAAAAACGACGGAAAGTTTATTCTTCGCATCGAGGACACCGACCAGGAACGCAAGGTCGAAGGTGCGGTTGAGATGGTGTATCGCACGCTTGCAACGGCAGGCATAACCTATGACGAAGGCCCCGACAAAGACGGCGGCTACGGTCCGTACGTCCAAACCGAAAGAATGGGGATTTACAAAGAATACGCGGAAAAACTCGTCGAACTCGGCGGTGCGTACTATTGCTTCTGCGACAAAGAAAGACTTGAAAGTCTGAAAGACGAAAACGGCGTGCACACATACGACAAGCATTGCCGCAACCTCTCAAAAGAGGAGGTGCAAAGACGTCTTGCGGCAGGCGAGCCATACGTCATTCGTCAAAAAGTACCCGAGGGCGTCGTGTCCAGCTATACGGACATGGTGTTCGGCGAAATAAGCGTTGACAGTGCGGACATCGAGGACGGCGTTCTTCTCAAGAGCGATGGACTGCCCACTTACAACTTCGCAAACGTCGTCGACGATCACCTGATGGGCATTACGCACGTCATAAGGGGCACGGAATATTTGAGTTCGACGCCCAAATACAACCTCATATACGATGCGTTCGGATGGGAAAGACCGAAATATATGCACCTGCCCCCGATTATGAAAGACCAAACAAGGAAACTCTCAAAGCGTTTCGGCGACGCAAACTTCGAGGACTTTATCGCAAAAGGATATTTGCCCGAAGCAGTCGTCAACTACATTGCGCTTCTCGGCTGGTGTCCCAAAGACAACAAAGAAAAGATGACCATGCAAGAGATGATAGAGGCTTTCGACGTTGACGGCATTTCTCATTCGAGTTCCATATTCGACGAGGCAAAAATGCGCTGGCTCAACGGAGAATATCTCAAAGCAATGAGTGCGGAGGATTTTGAAAAAGTTGCAACGCCGTGGATTGAAAAAGCTATCGACGGCAAAGATTACGACGTCAAAGAGCTTGCGTCTCTCATGCAAACGAGAGTCGATATTTTGAGCGAAATCCCCGAAAAACTTGCTTTCCTCAATGAGTTCGGAGAGTACGATCTCGATATGTACGTGCATCAAAAAATGAAAGTCGACAAGGCGGTTGCTTTGAAGGCGGTTGAGGTTTCTATCGATGCTCTCAAAGACTTCGACGATTGGAGCGCGGACGCAATCAAAGAGCAAATCAAGGCTTGCTCGGAGCAAGCGGGCATGAAGAGCGGACAAGTCATGTTCTCAATGCGCGTTGCTTTGACGGGCGCACCCGTAACCCCCGGCGGAGCAATCGAAATGGCAATGGTTCTCAAAAAGGACGAAACTTTACGCCGCTTGAACTATTCGCTCGAACTTCTCAAAAACGCGCAATAAAACTTTGATTTGTGCATATAAACACGGTGTTTTGAAAATATGAAACATATCTTTTGCAAAAAAACTTTATCGGCATTGCTTGTCGCGATTATGTTGGCAAGCGTTTTTGCCGTGGCGTTTGCGCCGTCATCCGTGGCTTATGCTTCGAGCTGGGGCGGAAAAGACGTCGATACGCTTTGGTATTACGGCGAAGAGTATCTTGACGTCGCGTCTGCAAAAGAAGTCGTTTCGGGTTGGGATTTGTCAAAGGTTTCAACGCCCGTCGTAATTGCGGTTGTCGACACCGGCATAGACGCAAAACACGAGCTGTTTGCCGATGACGAAAACGGCGTCAGCGTACTTTCAAAAAACGCAAACGGCGATATACTCGGCTACAATTCGCGCACCGGTGCGGACGAGAGCGGCAACGTGGATATAAGCGACGAAAAAAGCAAACACGGAAGTGCGGTTGCAGGCAACATCGCAATGCTAATCCGCGAGTTCGGACTTGAAAACTATATCAAGATTTATCCAATAAAAGCAAACGATCAAAAAGCGGACACGTTCAAACTTACAAGCCTTACGAGTGCGCTCAATTGGGCGGTGAACAACGCAAAGGCGGACGTAGTGAACATGTCGCTCGGATTGACTGCCGAAAATATTGCGGATTTAAAAAAGAACAAAAAACTCACGGACACGGAAGAGAGTGCGTTCGCAACCGCTGTTGAAAACGCACGTCGCAATTCCGTTGTCGTGGCGGCTGCCGGCAACAATAAAAAATCCGACCAAAACGCAAACGATTTGTTCTATCCCGCGGCATATCCCGGCGTTGTGTCGGTGATGAATCAGTATAAAAACGAATTGTATTCGACCTCCAACTTCGGCGCAACGTACACGCTTTGCGCACCCGGCTACGGCATTTGGACGTCGAAAGGTTATCAGACGGCAAGCACATACGGCACCGAACAAGGCACGAGTATGGCGGCAACTTTCGTCAGTTTCGCGTCTGCACTTTTGAAATTGAGATATAAGGTCGAGGGCAGGGATATAGATTCCGTCAAACTTGCGAAAACCGTGAGCGCATTGCTCACCAAAACGCTTGTCAAAAACGATTTGACGTTTAAATATCTCGATTTGAAGTCGGTCGTTTCGGGGGATCTGGACAACGTAAAATACAACTACGAAACTCCGAAATCCATTGCAATCAAGCACGACGGAACTCTCGGCACGGGCGACTATGCAGGGATGATATATATGCGTGCCGACAGCGCGAAAGCAATCACGTTCTTGGCACAGGTCAATCCTGTGGGCAAGGTCGATCCCGACATCGAAAACACGCTTGAATGGAGCGTTACGAGAATAAAATCCGCGGCCGACGACACCGCCGTTTCGGATACGACGATTATAGGCAAAGGCACGAGCGTCGTTTACACTCCCTCACGCGGGGGCGACTTTTTGATAAATGCGAAAATCCCCGGATACGCGGCGGTGCAGACGGTTCAAATCCACGTCGAATACGGCAATTATTACGTGGGAGAAGTGAGAGTTACGCTTGCCGACGAGGCGCATAAAAACGCATCGGAAGCACCGTCGAGCGCAACGCTTTATTCAACCGAAACAACCCGTTTCGCACTTACGGGAGTGCAGTATCTCAATCCCGACGTCGAAACCAAATGGTACGTAAACGGCGAATACGCCGCATCCGGCAAAACCTTTGATTTCACACCAAAAAAAGCAGGCACGTATTACATCACTGCTCGCTACGGCGACGAGGCTATGGTGGATTATCAATACAAATTCACCGCAAACGTAAAATCTTTCGTTACTCGTCCTCTCGATTTGTCGATGCTTATCGTAGGATTGGTGATTGCGGCGGCGGTTGCAACGACGATTACCGTTATAGCGGTGCGCAAGAAAAAATCGCAAAAGCCGTCTTCGACGCAAGATACGCAAAACGAGTGATAAGATTCGATTTTGAGTAAAAATTTAGAGAATAACAATAATAAAAACGACCTTAAAATCAACAAAAAAACGGCACTTTCGAGTGCCGTTTTCAATTATAATAGTCCGTCGAAAAGGTCGTTAAAATCTACGTCTAACGCTTTGGCAATAGCAACAATGCTTGACACCGCCGGTTCTATTTTATCTTTCTCCCAGCGGCTTAATTGTTGCTGTTTGATGCCCATTTTTTCGGCAAGTTGTTTTTGCGTCAGCCCGGCAACTTTCCTCTCGTATTTTAGATTTTCACCAAACGTTTTCATGCCTTGACAATACAACATATATTGTGTATAATGTTGTAAACAAAACACATATGTTGTTTAATTTAGGAGGATTTTATATGAAGTACTGTTCGAAATGTGGAGCGGAATTGCACGATGACGCCGTCGTTTGTACGCAATGCGGTTGTCAAGTGAAAGAAATGGTGCCCGAAGAAAGTTCGGGTTTGGGGATTGCTGCTATCGTGTTCAGCGTGCTCGGCGGATGGCTTGGATTGCTGTTGAGTATTATCGGACTTTGCGTGTACAAAACACCGCGCAACAAAAAGTATTGTAAAATCGGATTGGGAATTTGTATTGCTTGGATTGTAATTTGGGTGATTATATTTGTTGTGGGGGCAGCTGCATAATAAGTTATTTTGCAAACAAATGAAAATCTACAAAAAAACGGCACTTTCGAGTGCCGTTTTCAATTAGTTTTCGGGTTTTTGCCAAAGGTTGTTTCTTTCGGGGTGGTATATCGCACCCAAAATGCGCTGTTTTGCAAAGGGGATGTCTTTGCATATAGTCTTGATGAGGCTTTTCATATATTCTCGTTGCGATTCGTGATTCATGGGGCAGGGATTGTTTACAATGGGCAAATTTTGACGTTTTACCGCCGATTTGATGTCATATTCTTCAAGATAGATGAACGGTCTTATCAACGACACGCCCGATTTGTCCATATGCGCGGTGGGCGGGAAGCAAGAGAACCTGCCCTCGTACAAAAGGGATAAAAGCATGGTTTCGGCAACGTCGTCGGCATTGTGACCGAGCGCAAGTTTTCCGCCGCCGAGACGGTTGACTTCGTTGTTGAGCGCGCCTCTTCGCATCTTAGCACAAAGGGAGCAAGGGTTGGATTCCTTTCTTACATCGAATATGATTTCGGCTATATCCGTTTTAACAAGGTGATGAGGCACGTCGAGGCTTTCACAGTATTTTATCAAAGCGTCGAGTTCGGTTTTGTCCGTTTCTTTCAACCCCATATCAACGGTGATTGCTTCGAGGGTGTAGCTTTGCGGAGAAAAGCGTCTGTAATCCGCAAGCGCGCGTAAAAGCAGGGTGCTGTCCTTTCCTCCCGACAGTCCCACGAAAATTCTGTCGCCGTCCTCTATCATGCGATAGTCTTGCACGGCTCTTCTCATTGCGGATAAAATCTTTTGCATAGTTATATTATATATTAAACCTAATATATTCTTTCGACAAAATTATATATAAGCGCGCGTTATTTTGCAAGCGGAACAAGGCAAATCGCCTTGACATAAACGTCGACGTAACTTATACTTTGATTCGAGGAGCAAAGGCAATGATGCAGGATTTGATCACCCAAATAAGCGATGCCATAGGCAATCCCTATCTGACGTTGTACGTTATTTCGATTATTCCCATAATCGAGTTGCGCGGAGCTATTTTGTTCATGCCGTATTTGTTTGACTCCATTCAGGAAATGATGCTCGGTATGCTCTGTTGCATTGCAGGCTCGACGACGGTTATCGTTCCTCTTATCCTCATCACAAGACCGTTTTTGCGCAAATTGCGCCGCTCCAAGTGGTTTTCCAAAATCGGAAAGCGAATGGAAGCGAATCTTGCCGATAGAGCGGAGAGCGCATATAGCGAAGAAAAAAACGAAAAAATCGACGAAATCAAACAAAAACACAAGCGCAAACCGATGTCGAAAGACGGCAAAAAGTTTTTGGGATTGTTCGTGTTCGTGGCAATTCCGCTCCCTATGACGGGGGCATGGACGGGCTCGTGCATAGGCAGTTTTTTGGATTTTCCCGTGTGGAAAGCGTCGCTTGCGGTGTTTTTCGGCAATATAGTTGCAGGCTTGATATTGACGACGATTGCGTTTTTCTTGCCCAAGCAATATGCCGACGTGTTTCTTTACGGATTTGTGATTTTGGCAATCGCAATTGCGGTGACGCTTTATTTTTCGCGCTCCAAACGCCTTGAAAAAAAGCATAAAGAAGAACTCGAAAAGTACGCAAACAAGAGCGAATACGAGCTTGCCGTGCTCAAAAAAGAAGCCGATCAGGACGGCAAAGTTCTCATCAAAAAGGAATACGTGGACGAGAACGGCGACAAGCACATCGTCATAGGACATGACGAAAAACGAAACAAATCAATCGTCGACAAGGACGACCTCATATGATTTTTCAAAAAGCCGAACGCAACCGAGATTTTGATATAAACGGTTGTGTTTTTCTTTGCAAGGTTGTATAATGTTGACGAAATAAATTTTGGAGGCAACACTATGCCATTAGTTACAACAACCGAAATGTTCAAAAAAGCATATGCAGGCGGTTACGCAATCGGCGCATTCAACGTCAACAACATGGAAATCATCCAAGGTATCGTTGAAGCGGCGACTGAAGAACAAGCACCGCTTATTCTTCAAGTTTCCTCCGGCGCAAGAAAATATGCAAACACCACTTACCTCACCAAGATGGTTGAAGCGGCAGTCGAAACAAGTGGTCTCCCCATTTGCTTGCACCTCGACCACGGCGACAGCTTCGCACTTTGCAAAGACTGCGTTGACAGCGGTTTCACTTCCGTTATGATCGACGCAAGCGCACATCCGTTTGCTGAAAACATCTCCATTACAAAGCAAGTTGTCGAATACGCTCACGATCACGGCGTTGTCGTCGAAGCAGAGCTCGGCAAACTCGCAGGCATCGAAGATGCAGTCAACGTTGCCGCAAAAGACGCTCAATTCACCGATCCCGACCAAGTCGAAGAATTTGTCGGCAAAACCGGCGTCGATTCTTTGGCAATTGCAATCGGCACTTCTCACGGCGCATACAAGTTCAAAGGTCAACCGCAACTTCGTTTCGACATCCTCGAAGAAGTCAGCAAACGTTTGCCCGGATTCCCCATCGTTTTGCACGGTGCGTCTTCCGTCCCGCAAGACCTCGTTGCCAAGATCAACCAATACGGCGGCAGCATGCCCGGCGCACAAGGCGTCCCCGAAGATATGCTCCGCAAAGCTGCGTCCATGGCAGTGTGCAAGATCAACATCGACTCCGACCTCAGACTTGCAGTCACCGGCGCAATCCGCGAGCACTTTGCTCTCAATCCTTCTCACTTCGATCCTCGTCAATATCTCGGACCGGCAAGAGAAGCGGTCAAACAAGTTGTGAAACATAAA
>ENA-OPJX01000174-OPJX01000174.1-human-gut-metagenome-genome-assembly--contig:-NODE-174-length-10655-cov-2.412822_pt1 | contig 10655 bp, 5 predicted proteins | sample MGYA00241778_ERZ501681 | MGnify/ENA primary metagenome ERZ501681 (study PRJEB25962, sample SAMEA2042374) | human gut metagenome | biome: human gut; feature: human-associated habitat; material: faeces... | reverse complement strand
GCACATCTATTTTAGGGTACACGCCGTTCAACCCTTGTGATTTTGAAATGACTTCGTCAATAGTGCGATTTTTAATAATTTTCGCAATAAAAATACAACTCCCCACCGATCTTTGGTGGGGAGTTGTGTTTTTGCACATTTAGTGATTATGCACTGATTTTTGATTTTTTCTTCTTTGCGAAGTAGATGCCGAGTCCTGTGCCGACTCCGATGACTGCTGCGCCCGGGATGAGGGTGGACAGGAGGATAACCATAAGTTTGTTGTCCTTGATCGGAGATGTGCCCAGAACGGTGTTTTGACCGATTTGGTCGATCTTGCCGGTTGCTCTGTTGAAGTAGTAGCCCGTGAAGGTGATTGTTTCGCCCTCGACTTTGACCTTGCCGAACGTTTGAGAATCGAGAGTGTGGAGGATGCTCTCGTCGCCGTTGAATTTGGATGTGGTCATGTCGTTTTCTCTGTAGGTGTAGAACTTCGTGCCGAGTGTGCCGAGCGTGATATAGAGCACTCCGTCGCCGGTGTAGCGCACACCGTCTTTGCTTGTTTTGTCAACCGCATTTCCGTTCTTATCCACAAGGTAGGTTGTGGTGAAGGTGTGGTCGTGGCCGCCGAACACGACGTTGACGCCGTTTTCCGCAAAGATTTTGCCGAGTTGGCTTCTCATTGCGATGACTTCTCCGTCAAAAGCGTGCGAGCCTGCGGAGTACAAACTCTTGTGCATAAGCACGAATTTCCACTTCGCGTCGGTATTTTTAAGGTCGTTTTCAAGCCATGCGAGTTGAGCAGAGCCAAGACCGTCGGAGGACGCGTCGTTGGTGTCGAGAACGGTGAAGTGTGCGTTTGCATAGTCGAACGAATAGTATTCGCCGCTTATTGTCTTGACTTCGTTTCCGTCCTTTTCGGTGTAGTTGAAGTATCTGCCCATTGCGCCCGTGTTGTTCTCGTGGTTACCGGAAGTGAAGAACACCGACGTATTGAGAGTGAGGTCTTGATAGGTGTTGAGCGCCATACCCCATTGATTGAAGTTTTTGCCGTTGTCGCACATATCGCCTGCGTTGAGAATGAAGTCGAAGTTGTTGACTTTTTCGTCTTTGAGGAGTGCGTCAACCGCTTTGTGGCTCTCGTCGTACATGCTTTGAATCATGCCTTGAATGTCCGCGATAGTGAGGAATTCGAACGCGTCTACGTCTCTTCCGACAGCCGTCGTAAATTTGAGTGCGTTTGCGTCATAGCCGTCGTTTTTGATGAAATCGAGCAAAGAGAAGTAGTTGGTTTTGTCGGTTTCGTAGTTGCCGAGTACGTCGTAATAATAGGTTTTGCCTGCTTGGAGTCCGTTGATAGTGACTGTGGTGCAGTTCCAGTAAATCACGCTGTTTGCAACCGCTTTATCTCTGTCGCCGTAAACGTAAGGAGCGTCGTCGTCATCAACGATTTCGCCGTGCGTGAGGCAGAGAAGTCCGAGGTCGATGAGGGGGATGTATTGCGGTTTGGTTTGTGTGAACACGGTTGCGTTAACGCCGTTTTCGAATTCTTTATACTCTTTTACGTCAAGGTAATCGGTGGGGTTGGTCTTGTACTGCGCAAACGCCTTTGCTTGCGACGTACCGACTTCGCCGATAACCGTTCCGTTTTCGTCGAGAAGTCTGAAAGTGCCATATACGTTTTCTTCGGTGTAGAACTTGATAGTATAAGAAGTCGTGCCGTTTGCGGTATCGAAGTTTGCCGTCACGCGAGAGGGAACTCTGCCGTTGTCTTGCGTTGCCGCGTTGAAGGTTGCGCCGACTTTGGAAACTTCGTTGAGTTCGCCGAGGTAGGACAGGCGCACGCCGTCTTTCTCGTACGCTTTGTTGGGTTGATAGTGAGAGGGCTTGCCGGGATGCGCAAAGTCGTCCATATCGGGATATACGTCGGTTGCAAACGTAATCACGATGTCGTTCGCTATGCCGCCCAGTCCCTTGTAGAAGCTGTCAACGAGATAGCTGTCAAGGAAGTTTTGAACGATTGAAATCACGTCCGGGCCTTCGAGAGAGAAGCCGAGGAGTTTTGCAACGAGCGTTTTGATTGCGGGGAGCAAATCGTTGATGACGTCAACCAACACGAAGTCTTCGGCGTTGATCGAGTAATCTGCCGGGAGGGAGATTTCCACACCGAGTTGAGTGAGGAAACCTTTGACGACGGTGTTGTTCAATACGGAGGGAAGTTGTGTTCCGAGACCTTTTTTGAGATGTGCGAACGCAGCTTCGGTGATGTAGCCTTTTTCAACCGCGTCTTTGAAATCGAAGTGGTTGCCAAGGATAGTTTTGAGGAGAGAACCGTCTTCGGTGAAGATGGGATCAAGCAAAGTTTTGAGCAAATCTTGCACGAATTTGCCGCTCAAAAGTTGCTCTTGCATATCCTTGATTGCAGCGACCATACGCAGACGGTAGGTGGGGTTGTAGGGGTGTTTGAAGAGGTAATCTTTGCCTGCTTCAACTGCTTGTTCGTCGCCGAAAATCGCCTTTATGGATTCCGCGGTTTCGTCAAGGGAAATTTCGATGCCCATTGTGTGCGCTGTCATGATGAAAGCGGCAACGTCCTTGATGTTCATTTTTCCGCTGTTTGCGGGGTTGACTGTTGATTTGATGGAATCGTCGCCGTAGTTCCAGGCAAGCACTTCGTTGACCACGGCATTGACCAAATCGAGAGCTGAATTATATTCAACGCCGTTGTGCGTGTACGTAACGCCTTCGAGAACGGTGTCGAGAATGTATTTGACAAGTCCGTTGAGAGCTTCGGTTTTTTCAGCGGAATCCATATTTCCGTAGATATCGCGCTCCGTTTCGCCTCTCTTGAAATCTGCAAAGAGGGTGCTGCGGACGATGCCAAGAACCATATTGTCGCCGCCGACCATGTTCATAACCGTGTTTACGAGACCGTCGATAGTGCTTTGATTGAGGAAGTGATCCACAACGCGCTCAACGAGGATAGAGTAAATTTGTTCGTTGATGTAGTCGTTGTAGCTCATTGCGTTCATTTTGTCATAGTTGATCATGTACGCAAGATAATCGGGGTTGGTTGCCACGACTGCCGCCCATTTTTCTTCTTTATCCGCCTCGGTGGTTGCTTGTTTATATTCCTCATAGGCGGTTTTAAAAGCATCTTTGTCAAATGCGGGAGCCGTGAATACGTTGTGGCTCGGCACTTCTTTGAAGGGGCGAGCGACGCCGTTGGCGTCTTTGAGATCGTCAAGGCAGAAAACGGAAGAAACGCAAGTTTCGCCGAGTTTGCCGTCAAAATCGTATCTTTCGAGAGTGGTGTATCTTCTGGGAGAGTAATAGCTCACACAGGAACCCGTTTGGAAGTCGTAAAGCGTTCTGCCTTCGACGTCGGTGTAAGTCATTGCGTCGCAAACGTGCATGTGTCCCGTAAAGACGTAGCGGGCACCCATATCGAGCAAGCGTTTTGCGGTGTTTTCCCAGTTGTAAATGGTGAAGTCTTTGAGAATTTCGTCTTCCATTTCCCAGTGCGGAAGATCGTTTTGGTGGAAGCAGCTTATGATTGTTTTTTCACCGAGCGTGGCTTTTGAATTTTGTTCTTCGCAGAATTTTTGCATCCAATCGAGCACGCCTTCGGTGAGTCTGCCGCCGCAGAGGTGGTCAAGACCTGTCGAGCGGAACACAACCGCATTGTCCGACGAAAAATCGGGAACTATCGTGGTTGACGTGTCAACCGCACCTTCTGCGGTTGCTCCGTAATAAGTGTATGATGCGCCGTTTGCTTGTTTTTTGTCTTTGAGAACTTCGTATTCTGCGGCGTTGACTCTTACGTATGCTCCGACGTCTACGGATTCTCTGTCGTGAGCATCGAGGACCATAAACGCATAGTCGTTGTGATTTCCGTCTGCGATTTCGACGGAGAGGGAAAGAGCATTGCTGACATCGCCGATTTTATAGTACTCTTTGAGCTTGTCGGCAGTCGTTCCGCCGGACATATTTCTTACCGCTTCGAGATGCTCGTTGTAATAGTGAATTTCAAGGCCTTTGGCGTTTTTGGAGGGGATATACGTCGTGGTGTATTTGCCATACCAATAGTTTTCGGGCAGATAGTCGGTGAGTTTGATTGCTCCTCCGCTTCCGTCAAGGTTTGCATCGGGGTAGCCCAAACCTGCAAATACGAGAGCAAATTGCATCGAACTCAAAGCGTCGGAAACACGCTTCGAACCGTCGGTTTTCGAGTAGAGTGCGCCCGACGTGTTGTAAAGGTCATGGTTGCCCGGCGTTGCGAAAACCTGGAAGTCGGTGTATTTGCCACCCAATTTTCTGACGGTGTTTTGCAAATATCTCAAAGCGTTTGCAACGTCCACAAGTGCGGTGACTTCGCCGTTTTTGCTGAGGTCGCCCGTTGCAAAGACGTATGTAGGCGCAATGCCTTTCTTTGCGTCTTCGATGAATGCTTCGATCTGCTGTTTGAGGATCATTCCGCTTTCCATAACGAGTTTCGTGTCGCCTGTCATGGAATTGTAGAAGTCGCTTGTTTTGTAGTCGGAGCTGTTGATGTCCTGATAGCAATCATCGACGGGGAAGTAGTGAATATCGCTGAATTGACCAATTTCAAGTTTATCCACCGGCGATTTTGCAGTATCGGCAGTTGCAATGCCCGCAATCGAGAACGTCATGACGCTTGCAAGCACGATTGCGAGCGTAACGACGAAAATCAAAGGCAGATGCTTTTGCATTTTGTTGCTCATATTTCCTCCTTATGCGCGCGTGGGCGCGCAAATTGTTCTTTACTTTACGATTGTACATTAAAATATAATTAAAATCAATATGCAAGTTTGCAAAAATCGTATACCAAATCCGATTTTGTTCGATAGTTTACAGTTTGATTGATATTTTGCTGAAAAATCGATTTATTATTTTAATATCGTGAAAAAATCAAAAATAATTTTGTAAATATCTTAAAAATATATTGACAAAAACGGTAGCGGAGAATATCATATATATGAACATTTGAATAACAGTTCAAGTGTCGGAGAAAAAATGACATATACAATTGACGAAAACACCAAAACAACCGCGATCCCTGACGAAGATGTCGTTGCGTCCCTTTCCGAGCTTTTTAAGGCGCTCGGAGATCCTACTCGCGTGAAAATTTTGAGTTGTCTTCAAATCAGCGATATGAACGTGGGGGACATCGCAGACAAACTCGGTATGACAACGTCGGCTGTTTCCCACCAACTCCGAGTGCTTCGTGCAATCAAACTCGTCAAAGGCACAAAAGAGGGGAAAGAAGTCAGATATTCTCTCGACGACGACCACGTTACGCTCATTATGCAATGCGGTCTGACTCACGTCAACGAGGAAAGATAATTGCGCAATGGCCTAAAAACAGGGTGAAAACCCCTGATTTTTTAGACGCAACACTTGAATAGTTGTTCAATAATCCAACTGTTCAACAAAAAAAATACAAAGGATTTAACCCGAAAGGGAAGCATAGAAATCGAAAAGGAGAAACAACAATGAAAAAAGTTTACAAACTCGAAGATCTCGACTGCGCAAACTGCGCCGCAAAAATGGAATGTGCAATTCAAAAACTTGACGGCGTCAACGACGCAACGGTAAGTTTTATGGCTCAACGTCTAACAATCGAAGCGGACGACGACAAATTTGAAGAAATCATGGACAACGTGCAAAAAGTTTGCCGCAAAATCGAGCCCGATTGCACGATCTTGCGCTAAATGCAAAACGATACGCAATTTTAGTCAGAATAGATAAACAAGCAAACGATTTATCGTGATAAAAATGCTGTAAATATGAAAAAAATCAAATTATCGAGAAAAGAAAAAAAGAATTTAATCCGCATACTCGTTGCGCTCGGCATGTTCTTCGTCGTGCTCATCGTGGACAAGACGATAGGGCTTGCGGCGTCGGTCGGCGGTCGGTACGGCTGGCTGTTGCCGTTTTTCCTCTACTTTGCGGTGTATATCGTCATTGGTTACGACGTCTTGTTCAAAGCGGGAAGAGGTATCGTTCACGGGCAGGTGCTTGACGAAAACCTGCTTATGTGCATTGCGTCCCTAGGAGCGTTCGCTCTCGGCATTTACACAAGCGTAACGGGCAGGGCGCAAGAAGGCTTTGACGAAGGTTGCGCCGTGCTGTTGTTCTATCAAGTGGGCGAGTTTTTCCAAAGCTACGCAACGGGCAAATCCAGAAAGTCGATATCCGCGCTTATGGACATTCGTCCCGATTACGCCAACGTGAAGAAGGAAGACGACGTTGTCGAACAAGTAGATCCGAGCGAGGTCAAAGTCGGAGACGTCATCGTGGTTTATCCCGGTGAAAAAGTGCCGCTTGACGGAATCGTTGTGAGCGGATCGACCACTCTCGACACAAAAGCACTTACAGGTGAATCCTTGCCAAGAGAGCTTTGCGAGGGGGACGAGATTATAAGCGGTTGCGTCAATTTGACATCACAAATCGAGGTTGAAGTGACAAAAGTATTCTATGATTCGACCGTTTCTAAAATACTTGACCTCGTTGAAAACGCTTCAAGCAAAAAATCCAAAGCCGAAAACTTTATCACGAGATTTGCAAAATACTACACTCCGAGCGTTGTTGCGGCTGCCGTGTTGCTTGCCGTCATAGGCGGCGCGGTCAGCAAAGATTGGTATACCTGGATATACAGAGGATTGAGCTTCTTGGTTGTTTCTTGTCCGTGTGCGCTTGTCGTGTCAGTGCCGCTTTCCTTCTTTGCGGGCATCGGCGCGGCGTCGAGATTCGGTATTCTCATCAAGGGTAGCAACTATCTGGAACTGATGAGCAAAGCAAACATCTTTGTCTTTGACAAGACGGGTACGCTTACAAAAGGTAACTTTGCCGTCACCGACATATCTCCTGTCGACAAAAAAGACGATATACTTCGCCTTGCCGCTATTGCCGAGAACGATTCGAATCACCCGATTGCACGCTCAATCGTTGCTTGTTATGACGGCGAAATCGAGGGAGGTTATGCTCTCACAAACGTTGCGGGATTCGGCGTTATCGCAACAAAAGGTGACGATGTGATATATTGCGGCAACGAGAAACTTATGAAATCTTACGATATTCCGTTTGCCGCGCACAACGGCGTAGGCACTGTCGTTTACGTTGCGCACAACAATGAATATGTCGGTTCGCTTCTTATCAGCGACGAAATCAAGGACGAATCGGCGTCTGCCGTTGCGGAGCTTAACAAAATGGGATGCAAAACGGTTATGCTTACAGGGGATAACGAGGCAATTGCATCCGATGTTGCTGCAAAAATAGGTCTTTCGGGCTACAAAGCCTCGCTTCTGCCTCAAAACAAGGTTGAGCACGTCGAGCAAATGCTTGCAGACAAAAAGAAAGGCGAAGTGCTTTGCTTTGTAGGCGACGGCATAAACGACGCTCCCGTGCTTATGCGTTCGGACATCGGCATCGCAATGGGCGGTGTAGGCAGCGATGCGGCAATCGAAGCAAGCGACGTCGTGCTTATGCAAGACGATTTGACGGGTATATCCACTGCAAAACGTATTTCCAAAAAGACGATGAGAGTGGTGTACGAAAACATCGTCGGCTCTCTTGCGGTCAAATTGCTCATCATGGCATTGAGCGCAACGGGTGTGCTCGGCGCGGCAACCATGTGGATTGCCGTCATCGGCGACGTAGGCGTTGCAATCGTTGCAATCCTCAACGCAATGAGAGTCAACAAAGGCTACAAGACGCTTGTGAAACAAAAGTAAACACCTTGTTAGATACATGAAAACGATGTGATTTTAATCTGGCTCGACGTTTCGCAAGCAAAAGCTAAACAGTCATAATTTTCCCCTATTTATATGAAAAACGGATTTGCAAATTTGCAGTCCGTTTTTCTATTATCGTCGTTAAGTATTGTTTCGATTAAGTATAAATAGAAAGAACTTGAAATGATTGCGAGAGAGCGATTGTGATATTCGCCGCTTCGTTTTGCATATTATATAGTGCGTAGAGAGGTGAATTATGCATTTTATGGCACTTATGCTTGCAATACTCGGATTGTTCGGTATGTTTGGATTCTTCGGCGGTCTTTGGTTTTAAAACAAACAACACAGAAACACATCATATTTTCGCACAAATTCTTGTTTGTCTGCGCTATGCAAATTGAAAATTTGCAATATCGCAAAAACAGCACAAATACTGCTGTTGCGCGTGCTTTGCTGTTTTTATACTTATTATCACGCCGGGGCGGGCGCACAATTCACAGGATTGTGCGCTTATCCGCCCGTTCGATTCCCTAAACTTGATTTGAAACGAAAAAACACATCGTTAAGATGTGTTTTTACATTTGGTACCCCCATAGGGAATCGAACCCTAGTTTCCGCCGTGAGAGGGCGACGTCTTGAACCGCTTGACCATGAGGGCAAATCAATATTGCTTTGTGATAATATCATAATTTGACACCTTATGCAAGTAAAAATTAGCATTTTTTTGATAATTGCGTCAAAAATATTATTCTTCCAACCCTATTGAAATATGATGTGTTTTTTTTGCATTTAGCCGAATAAAGAGAATGTAATAAGAATGTAAAATGTTAAGCATATTGATTTTATTGGCGTTTTTAGGAAAACGTGTTATAGTTGTTTTATCGGAGAATTGCAATGAAAATCGGAAGAATCAATGATAATCAATACGGCAAAACCGCAAAAATGATTGAGAGGGCTGTCAAATGTCCTCGATTTTCAAATTATTATCCGCAAAGCGTTGTGGACGATATTGTAAAAAGGCTGGATGATGACGGGGTGAAACAACGTGCGTCTTGGACTCATTTTTACGTAATCGAAGAGGATGATAATATCGTTGCTTGCGGAGCTATCGGGGAGTTTTGGAGCAGCAAAACCGAAAGCGCATTGTTTTCCGTATTCGTAGATCCGGACTATCAAGGTATGGGATACGGCAGAAAAATCATTGAAGTTTTGCAGCAAGACGAATATTTTAAAAGAGCAAAAAGAGTGGAAGTTGCCGCAAGTATCCCCGCGATTCCGTTTTATCGCAAAATGGGTTATGAGTTCAAAAACGGTGAAGCCGTTTTCGACAACGGACATTTTGCTTTGGAAAAGTTTGTAAACGTCTGATTTTTTCAAAAATCTTGTCTAATTTGATAAAAAAATATCAAATTCGGTATTGATTTTTGGATATTGATATTATAAAATACATTTGTATTTAAAATATAAGGAGAGAATTATGGATCCCAAATATCAAAGTTTGTTTACTCCTTGGAAGATAGGCAACTGCGAAATAAAAAATCGCATCGTGCTTACTTCTATGGGCGGAACTTCAATCTTCGGTTGGATGGAACCGCATCACTTCGACAAAGAAGCCGCAAACTTCTTGCTCGATAGGGCAAAGAACAACGTCGGTCTTATTTTGCCGGGTATTGCGCCCATCAGAAACGTTATCGGCGGAAATTGGCTTTACAAGAGCAAAAGCTCGTTTAGACATCTCAAACCGTTTATGGATGAGCTTCACAAAACGGGCGCAAAGATGTTTGTACAGCTCACCGCAGGTTTCGGCCGTTCGTTTGCAATCAGCTCGATGATGGAAATGCTTGCCACAAACAAAGTTTTGGGTGCAATCGCAAAACCTTTCATCAACATCGATCAACTCACTATGAGCGCAAGTCCCAATCCTAACCGTTGGAGCGACAAAGTGCCTTCTCGCGCGATGACCGTAGACGAGATTCACGAGTTTATCAAAGCGTTCGGCAAAACTGCGAAAATGTGCAAGGACGCAGGCGTGGACGGCGTTGAAATCCATGCGGTGCATGAAGGCTATCTGCTCGATCAATTCACGATGAAATACACCAACCAACGTACCGACGAGTATGGCGGATCCATTGAAAACAGATATCGTTTCCCCATGGAAATCGTAAAGGAAATCAAGAGAGTTTGCGGTGACGATTATCCTGTTTCTTTGAGATATTCGGTTGTTTCAAAGACAAAAGGATTCCGTCAGGGCGCGCTTCCCGGTGAAGAGTATGTCGAAGTCGGGCGCGATATGGAAGAGAGCAAGATTGCGGCAAAGATGCTCCAAGACGCAGGCTATGATATGCTTAACTCCGACAACGGCACGTACGACGCATGGTACTGGGCGCATCCTCCTGTATATATGCCTCAAAACTGCAACCTCGAAGACTGCGAAGAAGTCAAAAAAGCAGTTGATATTCCCGTCGTTTGCGCAGGCCGTATGACTCCCGAAGTCGCGGCAAAGGCGATTGCGGAAGGCAAGATTGACGGTATGGGCGTTGCACGTCAATTCCTCACCGATCCCGAATGGGTGACAAAACTCATGCAAGGCAGAGAGGACGACATTATGCCGTGTATATGCTGCCACAACGCATGCTTCAACATGGCTCACTACAACGGCGTTCCCAACGATCAGGATTTGTCGGACACCGCAGGCATGGCTCGTTGCGCACTCAATCCGCACACCATGCAATCCAAGAAGTATAAGATCGTTCCCGCAACCAAATCAAAGAAGATTGCCGTCATCGGCGGTGGTATCGGAGGTATGGAAGTCGCAAGAGTTGCAACTCTTCGCGGACACAAAGTCACAATTTACGAAAAAGGCAACGACCTCGGCGGCATCTTCGTCGCTGCGGCTGCTCCGTCTTTCAAGGAAAAGGA
>ENA-OPJX01000139-OPJX01000139.1-human-gut-metagenome-genome-assembly--contig:-NODE-139-length-12208-cov-2.026283_pt1 | contig 12208 bp, 9 predicted proteins | sample MGYA00241778_ERZ501681 | MGnify/ENA primary metagenome ERZ501681 (study PRJEB25962, sample SAMEA2042374) | human gut metagenome | biome: human gut; feature: human-associated habitat; material: faeces... | reverse complement strand
CCACGGCCATGTTGAACATGGCCTGGATGACGAGCAGCAGGGCAAAGCCCATGATGAGAAGCGCCGGAAACGTGTTGACACAGCGGTTGGCTATGGTTGCCGTGCGGAAGAGCAGTATGATGTACAGCAGGCACACGAAGGCTGCGCCGGCTATGCCCATCTCTTCGATGATGATGGCGTAGATGAAGTCAGAGAATGCCTGCGACAGGAAGTCGCGCTCTACGGAGTTGCCAGGGCCTTTGCCTACTACGTTTGACGAGGCAATGGCTATGTTGGCGTGTGCAGTCTGGCCGTCCTTGTCAAGGTCTACGTCTTCAGGAGCTATCTCCTTGTTGTCGAGGAACTTGTCTATACGTGCCTTCCATGTGTCGAAACGGTGGAAAACTTTTTCTACCACGGTTTCGTCTTTTTTCTCCACCTGTTCGGTCATGGCCATCTTCTGTCCGTCGGCATTTTCTTTTTCCTTGTCGTGTCCGAGTATCATTACCATAGACACGATGAAGATCAGACAGAGCATCACTATGCCCAGCAGTCTGCCCAGCTGAGCCTTTGGCACCTTGCCGATGAACATGAGCAGGAACACCACCGTGCAGAGCAGCACGGCCGTTGAGAGGTTCTCTACCATGATGAGAGGAACGATGAAGGCGCATACGATGCATATGTATTTAAAGGCACGCTTGTCGGCTCCGGTGGGGGTCTGCATGGCGCTGAGTATCTGTGCCGTTGCAAGTATTATGGCGCCTTTGGCAAGCTCAGAGGGCTGAAACTGTATGCCCATAACCGACAGCCAGCGCTGCGAGCCGTTGGTGCTCTCGCCGAAGCACAATACGGCTATAAGGCCGATGAACGAGATAATCAGGGCCCCAGGCGTAACCATCTTGAAGTATTTGCACTTTACGTTCATGGTGGCTATCATGGCCATGACGCCGACGACGAGCAGCATAACGTGCTTCAGTACGGGTCCGAGATAGTTGCCGCTCTTGAAAGAGAGGTTGCTCGATGCGCTGAACACTTCAATGATGCTGATGATGCAGAGGAAGAAGAACACTGTCCATATCACTCTGTCACCCTTAAATTTGCCGGTTGCGGCTTTTTCTTCCATGTTTGTCTGTTGATATTATTGTTTGCTATTGTTGATGAAGAGGCTGTCCGTCACTGCTTGGCGTGAGGCGGTGCTGGGGCGGGCCGGCCTTGATGTAGCGGCGATGTGTCAGAGAGCTTTTACGAGTGTCTTGAACTGTTCACCGCGGTCTTCCATGTTCTTAAATAGGTCGAAGCTGGCGCAGCAGGGGCTAAGCAGCACTGTCTGTCCGGGCTTTGCCATCTCATAGCATGCGTTTACGCAGTCGCGCATTGAATGGGTATCGCGTACGGGTATACCCATGCCGTCGAAGAAGTTGTGAAGTTTGGTGTTGTCGGCGCCGAGATAAACCAGGCCGGCACACTTTTCCTTCACAAGGTCTTTTATTGCGTTATAGTCGTTGCCCTTGTCTTTTCCGCCGAGAATAAGTATTACGGGAGTCTTCATGCTCTCGAGCGCATACCAGCATGCGTCCACATTGGTGGCCTTAGAGTCGTTTACGTAAAGCACGCCTGCCACTGTAGTTACCTTTTCGAGGCGATGCTCAACGCCGGGGAAGTCGCTGAGGCTCTTGCGTATAAATTCTTTCTTTATTCCAGCTACGTTAGAGGCAATGCCCGCTGCCAGAGAGTTGTATATGTTGTGCTTGCCTGTAAGGCTCAGGGCCTCCTGCTCCATGTTGAAGGGTGTGGGCTTCTCTATCTTGTACATGCCTTCCTCGATGTATCCGATAGAGCCTTTCTCCTTCAGTTCCGAGAACGGATAGCGTATGGCCTTGATGTCATATTTCTCGAGCTCGCGGCTTATTATCGGGTCGTCGTTCCAATAGATGAACGAGTCTTCGTCTGTCTGGTTCTGCAAGATGCGCATCTTGGCGTCTACATAGTTCTGCATGCAGTTGTCGTAGCGGTCGAGATGGTCGGGCGTGATGTTCATGGCTATGTTGGCGCGGAAGTCGTACATGTTGTCGAGCTGGAATGAACTGAGCTCGATGACATAATAGTCGTGCGGCGTCTCGGCCACCTGCAGTGCGAGACTGTTGCCTATGTTTCCGGCCAGGCCCACGTCGTAGCCTGCGCTCTTGAAGATGTGGTATATCAGTGATGTAGTGGTTGTCTTGCCGTTGCTTCCCGTTATGCAGATCATCTTTGAGTCGGTGTAGCGGCCTGCAAACTCAATCTCGCTGATGAGGTGGATGCCCTTTGCCACGCATTTCTTTATCATCGGGGCGTCTGAAGGGATGCCCGGACTCTTGATAATCTCGTCGGCGTTCAGGATGAGTTCCTCCGTGTGGTGTCCCTCTTCCCATTCTATGCCGTGGCTGTTGAGCATGTCCTTGTATTTGTCCTTGATGGACGACATGTCAGAAACGAAGACGTCGAAGCCTTCTTTCTTTGCCAGTACGGCGGCTCCGGCACCGCTCTCACCGGCTCCTAATATAACGATTCTTTTCATACTCGTCTGTTTATCTTATTTTCAGTGTAATGATTGTGAGTGCCGCAAGGATGATGGTGACAATCCAGAAGCGTATGGTTATCTTCGACTCGTGCACCGCTCCTTTGGGCTTTTTGAATAGATGCTTAATCGCCGGGTCGAGCTGTTCCTGCTGCGTGCGGAAGGTGTCGTGCAGCGGCGCGCGCTTGAACATGCGCTGCTTAACGCCTTTGCGGGTGCCCATCTTGGCATACCACACCTGCATTATCACGCTGAGGCTTTCGACGAAGAAGATTCCACAGAGTATAGGCAGCATCAGCTCCTTGTGTATGATGATGGCACACACGGCAATGATACCGCCGATGGTCAGCGAACCGGTGTCGCCCATGAATATCTGCGCCGGATAGGCGTTGTACCACAGGAAACCGATAAGCGCACCGATGAAGGCACATAGGAACACCACAAGTTCCTGTGAGCCCGGGATGTACATGATGTTGAGGTAAGCGGCATATTCGATGTGACTGCTCACATAGGCAAATATGCCCAGCACCACGCCTATTATGGCCGAGTTGCCGGCACACATGCCGTCCATTCCGTCGTTGAGGTTGGCACCGTTTGACACGGCTGTTACAACGAATATGGTCATCACCACGAACAGTATCCATCCTGCAGCAGTCTTGTACTTGCCGCAGAAGCTCATGATGTTGGCGTAGTCGAGGTTATGCCCTTTGACGAAGGGTATTGTTGTCTTCAGCGACTTGGTGGCCTCGGGCCTGTGCTTCACTACGACTTCCTTGCCATCCTGCTTCTCGATGGCCAGGTTCTCGTTTATCTTGGCGTCAGGACTGAACCACAGCACCAGTCCCACGATTAGGCCGATGCTTATCTGTCCGATAATCTTGAAGCGTCCGGGCAGTCCTTCCTTGTTGTGGCGGAATATCTTGATGTAGTCGTCAAGACCGCCGAGGAATCCGAGCCACAGCGTGGTTATTATCATCAGGATGATGTAGATGTTGCGCATGCGGCCTAGCAGCAGCACGGGCACGAGGATGGCCACGATGATGATGATGCCGCCCATAGACGGCACGCCTATCTTCTTTACGCCGAAGGGGTCTATCTTGGCGTCGCGCTGGGTTTCGGTTATCTGCTTGCTCTTCAGATACTTGATAAACTTTTCGCCGAACCATGCTGATATTACCAGCGCAAGGATGAGCGCCAGCAGCGCGCGGAACGAGATGTAGCCCCACACGTGAGCTCCCGGAATGCCAAACTGCTCAAGGAAACGGAATAAATAGTATAACATTATCTTTAAGTTTGGGGGTTATGCTTTCTGATTTTCAAATATGTCTCGGATTATCTCCTTGTCGTCGAAGTGATGTTTTACACCTTTAATCTCCTGATAGTCCTCATGTCCCTTGCCGGCAACGAGTATCACGTCGCCCTTCTGCGCCAGCATGCACGCCGTGCGTATGGCCTCCTTGCGGTCTACGATGCTCACCACCTTGGTCATCTGCTGCGGAGTAAGTCCGGCCAGCATGTCGTTGATGATGTCCTGCGGGTCCTCAAAGCGCGGATTGTCGCTTGTTATGATAACCTTGTCGCTCTGCTTTACGGCCTCCTGAGCCATAATCGGGCGCTTGCCCTTGTCGCGGTTGCCGCCGGCTCCGCACACGGTTATCACGTGTCCCTTGCCGTTGAGCACCTCGTGTATTGCCTTTAATACATTCTCAAGGGCGTCGGGTGTGTGGGCATAGTCTACTATTGCTGTATATCCCAGAGGTGAGTGAACCGGATCGAGACGGCCGCTGACGCTCTTCAGCGTGCTCATGGCTATGAGTATGTTCTCCGGACTCTGTCCGAGCATCACGGCTGCACCGTAAACGGCGAGCAGGTTGCTGACGTTGAACTTGCCGATAAACTGCACCCCAACCTCGCGTCCGTCAATCTCGAGATACATTCCGCCGAAGTGACATTCAAGTATCTTAGCCTTAAAGTCGGCCATGCTTCTGACAGAATATGTCTTAACCTTAGCCTTGGTGTTCTGCACCATCACCATGCCGTTCTTGTCGTCGGCGTTGGTTATGGCGAAAGCTGTCTTTGGCAGACCGTCGAAGAAGGCCTTCTTAGCGTCGCGGTAGTTCTCGAAAGTCTTGTGATAGTCGAGATGGTCGCGTGTAAGGTTGGTGAATATACCGCCTGTGAAGTTGAGTCCGCCTATGCGCTTCTGTGCTATTGCGTGAGAGCTGCACTCCATGAAGGCATACTCGCATCCTGCATCAACCATACGGCTGAGCAGCGCGTTGAGCTCGATAGGGTCGGGGGTGGTGTGGTCGGCAGGAATCTTCTCTTCCTCGATATAGTTGCACACCGTAGACAGCAGTCCGCACTTGTAGCCAAGCTTGCGGAACATGTTGTAGAGCAGGGTGGCTATGGTTGTCTTGCCGTTGGTGCCGGTAACGCCCACCAGCTTGAGCTTTCTCGACGGGTCGCCGTAGAATTGTGTGGCAACTTTTCCGACGGCGTCTTCAGTAGAACTTACCTGAACGTAGGTTACGCCTTCGGCAACCTCTGCCGGCATGTCCTCGCAGAGTATTGCGGCTGCTCCCTGAGCCACGGCTTTGCCGATGAATGTATGGCCGTCTACCTGTGTACCCTTCATGGCTACGAACAGATGGCCTTCGGCTACGCGGCGCGAGTCGATGTCCACGCCTTTTATTTCTATGTCTGTGCTTCCGGTTATGTTAACCGTGTCAATGTTCTTTATCAGTTCACTTAGTGTCATATCTTTATTGTTTTTATATTTCGAGTTTTAGTGAGCATACCTCACCTTTCTTTATTATATGTCCTGCAGGCAGACTCTGCTGCGTTACCTTTCCGCGGCCGCTGAGTCTTACTTTTACGCCTCGGCTCTCGAGGATATACACGGCGTCGCGTGCACCCATGCCTATTACGTCGGGCACTATTTTGGCTTCATAGTGAGGACCTCTGGTGAGCATCACCGATGATGCCTCTCTTTTAGCGCTGCCCCATATAGGATTGCCGTTGGCATAGCTTCCGCTCCAGTTCTTGTTGGTGTTGATGCCGAGATGGCTGAGCACATAGTCGGCAGCAAGGATGTTGCCGCTCTTTACGTCGGGCATGAGTATAGAGAGCGAGTCGCGTGCGTCTTCAACGCTCAGCTTAAGGCTCTGTGCCATGATGCCTTCGGCTATGTTGTGGAACACCAGACCGCTCATGCCGCCGCCCGATGCGGGGAGGCCCGATTTCTGTATGCATACGATGCAGCTGTAGCGCGGATCGTCGGCGGGGAAGTAGCCGGCAAAGCTGAGCAGATAGTTTACCTTGCCCGACTTGTAGCCTCCGGCGCCTTTAGATATCTGTGCCGTACCTGTCTTGCCGGCCACCTTGAACGATGTAGAACCGGCGCGCTTGCCGAGGCCCTGGCTTACCACGTGCTCAAGTATGGTCTGTATCTCGCGCAGCGTCTTCTCCTTGCAGATGCGCGCCTTTATCACTTCTGGCGGAAACTCGGCTATCACCTCGCCGTCTTTTACAATCTGTTTTACGAAGCGCGGGCGCATCATCGTTCCGTTGTTGGCTATGGCGTTATAGAATGTGAGCGTAGATATCGGCGGCACCTGAGTTTCGTAGCCGATGCTCATCCACGGCAGCGCCGTCTTGCTCCAGTTGACATACTGGCCCTTGCCGTTCTTCTTCGGCATGCGGATTTTCGGTGCTGCGTATCCGACGATCGGAAGATGCAGGTCGGTGCGCAGGCCGAGGCGGTCGATGCCTTCAACAAACTTCTCCGGTTTGTCATGATAGAACTTGTCTATTATCCGGCTTACGCCGATGTTAGAACTGTATTCGAGTGTCTGCGGCAGCGTCAGCATCTGATAGCCTCCGCGGTGCCAGTTGTGGTCGCGCATCTTGGCTCCGTACATGTCCCATATACCGTTGCCCGTATCCACCTTGTATGTAGTGTCAACCACTCCGTCGTCGAGCGCAACCATTATTGATGCCGTCTTGAACACCGAGCCCGGCTCGAGCAGGTCTGACACGGCGCTGTTCTTTATCTCGCGGTATTCGCCGTCGGCACATTTCGTCATGTTCACGATGGCCTTCACGTCGCCCGTCTTAACCTCCATGACAATGGCCACGCCCACGTTGCCGTTGATCTCTTTCAGCTCGTCGATAAGCGCGCGCTCGGCAAGGTCTTGCATGCCCACGTCTATTGTGGTTACGATGTCGGCACCGTTGACAGGCTCGCGCGTGGTGATGCTAAGATACTTGTTCATCACCTTCCTGCGGCTTATTTTTCCCATCTTTCCGCGCAGAATGGTGTCGTAATATAGCTCAAGTCCGCAACGTGCCGAGTCCTTGTCGCCATACATGTCGCCAACTGTTCTCTGTGCCAGCGAGCCGAACGGACGCTGACGTGCGTTGTATGTCTCTACATGGAATCCGCTCTTATATTTAGAGAGGTTGAACACCGGCAGTTTCTTAACCTCGGAATATACGTCGTAGCTTACGCGGTATTTCCATATAGGCCAGTGCTGGCTCTTCTTCTTGCGTCCCTTCTCGAGGTCTTCCTTAAACTTGGCTGCCGATTTCTCGGGGAATATCTCGTGCAGGCCCATGCAGATGCTGTCGAGTTTCACCTGCCACAGCGAGTCTTTTTCTTCGCCGCCGGCCTTAAAGTCCATAAACAGGCGGTATTCGGGCAGCGAACTTGCCATGAGGCGGCCGTCGCAGCTGAGGATGTTGCCTCTTACGGGCTTCATGTCAACGCTGTCTTTCTTCAGTCGTGAAGCCACTTTCAGCCAATAGTCGCGCTCCACGGTGGCAATGCACATGGCCTTGCCTATGATTATTATTCCGATCACAACCATCACGTAGGCTATGATCTTATATCTCGGAATTATCTTTTTTCTGTCGAACTTATTGCTCATTTTCGGGTACGTTTATTATGTAAGGTGGTTGATTGGCTATGTGCAGAATGCTGTCTTTGTTGTTCTTCAGCATCTCCAGCACATTGCTCTCGCGGCACATTTCGGTCAGCTCGCTCGAACTTGCCAGTGCCTTGAATTTTGCATCTTTAAGTTGCTCGTTCAGCTCGTTTATCTCGAGCATGTCTTTCTGGCAGCTGTATCTGTTGGACACATATACCAGCGTGAACGCTGCTATGAGCACTATCACCCAAATCTGTTTTTTCAGCATCTCGGTAGACAGAAAGTCGCCTCCGAGAATCTTGCGCAGCGTAAAGTTGGCCGACTGAGGCCTTTCTTCCTCTATGGCCTGCTCTCTCATCACTTGTTTAAACAGTGACGGTTTCTCCTCATTCTCGTTCTTTCCGGGGCCGTCGTCACCGGCCACTCCGTTAATCTTCTTTTCCAAATCTTCTTTTTCAGTCATCTTTCTTTTCAGCTATTCTAAGTTTTGCACTTCGGCTTCTCGGGTTGTTTGCCAGCTCCTCGTCGTCCGGCGTTATCACTTTGTTGTTTATGAGGGTGAATGGCGTCTCTATCCGTCCGAAGAAGTCTTGCTTCATTTTCCCCTCAGGGTTGCCTGTCTTCATCACGTTCTTCACGATGCGGTCTTCAAGACTGTGATATGTTATCACCGACAGTCTGCCACCGGGCCTAAGCAGCTCCGTTGCCGACCTTAGCATCTCCTTCAGGGCTGTCATCTCGTTGTTTACCTCTATGCGCAGGGCCTGAAAGAGTTTTGCCATGTCTTTCTTTTCGCGCTCACGCCTGAACAGGCTTTCCACGGCGCCAATAAAGTCTTGTGTGGTCTCTATCTTGTGTGCAGCGCGCGCCTTCACCAGCGCAGCGGCTATCTTTCTCGAGTTTTTCAGTTCGCCGTACAGGTAGAATATGTCTGCCAGGCGCTCCTCGTCGTATGTGTTCACCACGTCGGCCGCCGTTGTGCCGTCGCGCTTGTTCATGCGCATGTCGAGCGGGGCGTCGAAGCGGAATGAGAATCCGCGCGACTCGTCGTCGAAGTGGTGGCTCGACACGCCGAGGTCGGCCAGCAGGCCGTCTATGTGGTCGACGCCGTAATAGCGCATCCAGTTTTTCAGATACCTGAAGTTACTCCTCACGAAAGTCAGACGATTGTCGTTTATGATATTCTTTTCGGCGTCGGCGTCCTGGTCGAAACTGTACAGGTGTCCGTCGGCGTCGAGACGCGACAGAATTTCGCGGCTGTGTCCGCCGCCTCCGAAGGTTACGTCAACATAGATGCCGGCCGAACCTATGTTCAGACCGTCGACGCTGTCTTTCATCAAGACAGGAATGTGGTATGTCTTTGCGGTGGTCACCATTTGCGTTATATTTGAGTGATGATTAGTTGAGTTACAAAAAAGATCCCTTGGCAGCATGCATCATACGGCCTGTCCGCCGTTGATGTCCTGTTTCATTATCTCTTCGAGCGACGCGCCAAATTCCTCCGGCTCCATGAAAGGCTTGTCGGCGTTGTCGCGGCTCCATATCTCTATGGTGTCGTCCATGCCGATAAACTTTATCTCCTGGCTTATGCCTGCCATCTTAAGGTAGCGCTTGGGGATAAGAAAACGCCCGTTGGCGTCGAGCGAAACGATTTCTGCGTCGGCTACAAACTGGCGGAATATCAGCTGATGCCTGCTGTCCCAGCGGTTAAGACGCGAACGCAGGGCCTCGGTCTGGCGGTTCCATACGGATGCGGGATAAAGCACGAGGCAGGGCTGAAACACGTCCTTGCGCATGACGAGATATTCCTCATAAGAGTCTTGTAGCTCCTTGCGGAATATCGCCGGCAAAAAGGCACGCCCCTTTACGTCGGTCTTGGCTTCTATACTTCCCAAAAATCGCATGCGTACATCTATAATAGGAATCCGGTGCCAAAGGTAAGTATTTTCCTCCACAATTCACCACAATTCACCACAAAAATGCAAATTTAATATGTTAAAGTCAATAATGCCTCCACATCAACTGCCATAACGGCATTATTTGCGCTTTAAGGGGCATGAGCTGATATAGCCGTTCGGGCATGTCTGATGCCTGTTTCGGCAGTTCATTTCTGTGGCATTTCTAATTGTTATTTCCACCTTTTTCCTTCTTTTTCAGCCTGTGGCGCATGGTTCTGACGGCTCCTTGAGATATGCCCATAATGCGTGCCGTGTCTGCTGCGTCCATGCCTGTGGCTGATAGAAGCAGGAAAAATGTTGCATAGGCAGTTAGCTTTGTGTGGGTTTCCTCTATCATTCTCACCTCGTCGGGCATCTTCGCCCTAAGGTATTCTACAACGGCTTCAAAGTCGTCTTTGCTCCATCTTGACACGTTTCCATCGAGTTTTACGCTGTCATACAGATTTTTTCCGCGGTCTAGTATCGCGCTTAGACGTGCCTCGCCCTGCTCAAGCTTCTTCCTAAGCCGTTCAATTTCCTTTTTGTCGCCCCGGCTCGTGCGCTCCGCATTCTCAAGCTCGCGCTGATATTTGTCCGTCTCATTGCGTATTTCGGTTATCTGACAGCGCGTCCTATTGGCGCGTCTGCGAAACAAAACCGCCGATGAAATGGCGAAAAACAGCAATGCTGATGCGGAAATGACGATAATCATTCCGATGCGCTGTCCTGTTCTTTCATCCTTTTTCATGTTGTCGTATTCGTTTTGCAGCGAAAGCATCTCTTCTGTCTTTTTTCTTGCCAGTGCGCTGTCCTGCATGATTTTTTCTTTTTTATGAAATATGTTGGCTTCTTCCGGGCGGTTCTCTTCTTCCGCTTTTTCCGCCATAAACTGGTAGATTTCTGCCTTTTCATCGAAGTTCGCGCCTTCTAAAGCCTTGGCTAAAAGGGTGTCACATACTTCTGTTTTTCCTCTAGCATAGCAAACCTTTGCCAGATTGATACGGGTAGTAGGCACATCAAGCAGATTGAATGCCTGTCTAAACATCGGTTCGGCTTTCTTATATTCTCCATATTCATAAAAAATATATCCGATGTTGGTCATGTATGCAACACGTTCAACTTTTGACGTAATTCTTTTTAAGTGCCGAAGAATCTTTGTAAAATAATATGACGCACTATCTTTATTCCCTTTGTAATAGAATATTGTTCCTATATGATTATATGCTAAGCATTTCCAGTTTACATTGTTGTGCTTTTGTGCATGTCCTAGAGCTTTTTTAGCATATTTCATACTTAAGTCATAAGCATTTGCCTCCAAGTTTATGTAAGACATGTTAATGTATATATAATAACGAAGCCAAGGAATGCCTATTCGTTCTTCTAAATTTTCTGCTTTTTTCATGTAATACATGTTTTGTTCCTTATTACCTCTCTCAAAGGCATTTATACTTTTATAATAGTAAGCGCGTGCGAGTTCGTTTAAAGCTCCTGTTTTTTCATAATATCGTATGCTGTTATCTAATAAAGAATCGTTTCTCTGTTCAATATCCTTACCTATGTTGATATGCGTTTTAATGATGCCGTAATATGCTCTTTCTTTATCGTTTTTTATATCCTTTAATTTTATGCCTTTAATTAAGGCAAATGCAGTGTCATATTGTTCGGATATAACTAAAGAGTCTATTTTTTTCAACTTGTCAATGGTTTTGTCTCCATTCCAATTTTTACAACCTGTTACGGTTATCAGCAATAAAATGAAGTATATGTATTTCATAATAATATTTGTTTCTTGTGTTATGCAAATGTATAAATAAACTCCATAACAACAAAATATACTATATCCTTTTTGTTTAATGCGTTACAATTTTGGCTTGTCCGGTAATGTTTGTGTGTCGTAATTCATTGATTATCAGCTATTAATGTCTTAAACGTTATGTAACGTCATGCATAAAATCAAAAGGCTATATTCTTGTAATTTATAATTGTCATAAATATATTTGTGATTAAAATATCAATGTTAAACCAAAATTTATTAGTTATGAAAAAAAACTTTATTTTATTTATTTGCTTAGTTATGTCTGCTGTCTATGTAAAAGCGCAATCGGAGCATCATGGACAAACAGAGGAGAACATTGTGATTAATCAAGGTTCTCAAACATTTTTTGACAGGCTTTATTTACAGCTGGGGCTTGCTGTAGGAACGAAACACAATGATATTACCCCTATGGAGCCGACAGTGGAAGTTGGTTATTTCGTATTGCGTAAATTATATCTGTTCGGGTCGTATTCAGGCTTGTACGCGCATTATGACAAGGATGAAAATATAAGGAAATACACTTTAAGCCAGAATCTTGGTGGAGGATTGGGCTATACGCTTTTTAATACCGGAAATATGTATTTCGACCTTAATGGTAAAATTACTTCGTCTGTAGGCAGTTCAGACTGGAAGTTCGTCTGTTATGATATCGGGGTTAAATATCGTATTGGATCTGGCAAACAGAAGATACATTTTGGATTAAGCTATCGCCACATCAACTCGCGCACGGCAGGCATCGACAATTATAACGGCGTGTTCGGGACGATAGGTTTCGGCTTCTGATATGGATAGAGGCGTTGGGATTTACCGTGGACGGTTATAACGTTCAGGCGGCTTTGCGCATTAGCAGGTGCAAGGCCGCATCTGTGTTGATGTCCGTGGCCTAAGCCCTTGTCGCACTTTATGTTTTTATAGAAAAGAAGGACATGCGCATTATGCTCAAATTATTCATTTCCGCTTTTAACCCCAATCGGTTATTATGAGTCGG
>ENA-OPJX01000127-OPJX01000127.1-human-gut-metagenome-genome-assembly--contig:-NODE-127-length-12675-cov-3.034330_pt1 | contig 12675 bp, 4 predicted proteins | sample MGYA00241778_ERZ501681 | MGnify/ENA primary metagenome ERZ501681 (study PRJEB25962, sample SAMEA2042374) | human gut metagenome | biome: human gut; feature: human-associated habitat; material: faeces... | reverse complement strand
GCGAATATAGGCATACGGCGTTGTCCTGCCTGACGTTCTTTCAGTATGGAACGGATCAGGGGGACAAGTTTATCCTCCACAAGCTGTTTGGGAATATAGTCTATCGAGCCGAGTTTCATGCTTTCCACGGCGGTATTAACTTCGGCGTAGTCGGTCATAATGATGAAGGGCTGCATCTTTCCCTCCTTTCGCATCCAGCACAAAAGGTCTATGCCACTGCCGTCAGGCAGACGCAGGTCGGCAACCACGATATCATTATCTGTTGCCTGTTGCAGATGTTTCTTCGCGGTTGAGAGGTGGTAAGCCTTCATATTGCGGTAGCCCTCCCGTGACAGCATATTGCAGACATATTCGCAATACACGATGTTGTCTTCCACCACAATTATTTTTGTCTTATTCATCTTCGTATTTTCTCCTTTCCTCTTCTGCCAACCGTATTATTTCCACTCCCTTATCCAGCACGGCAGTCACGGCATGGCTTAACGCTTCACCATCCGGGAGAGCATCGCCACGAAGCAATCCGTAAAGTACATTCAGCGGTTGGTCGGCACGGAGCACCTCCCACGAACTGCGCAGGTGGTGGATCAGGGAATCCAGCTTTTGCAGGTCTTTTTCTTTTGCTGCATCCCGTACCGCCTGCATTTCCTTTTCTGTTTCAGTTATCAACTTTTCCAGCATGACGGCTTCATTGCCATAGGACAATAAGGCGGAAAAGTCCGGTTTCCCGTCCGGTGTCGCTTTTATGGCACACCTGTCGGAAACCTCCATCAGTTCCGATATGGAGAACGGTTTGAACAGGCATCCGGCAAAGCCTTTTGCCAATAGTTCCCCTTTGTTACAACTGCCCGAAGCGGTTGCCACAACCACCGGGATTGTTGGTGAATTGCCCACGTTGGACGAACGCAACAGTTCCAGCAATTCGAAACCGTTTATATCGGGCATATTCAAGTCTGTCAGCAACAGGCTGTATTCTTTCTGGCGTATCATTTCCATCAGTGCCGCAGCATCGGTGCAAGTGTCGCAGTGTATTCCTTCTTGGGAATACATCTCTTTCAGCATCAGAAGTAATACCTCATCATTGTCAATGGCGACAACATCATGGAATTTATTGTTATGATAAACAGGTGTATTGCTTGTATATCCAAGCTGTTCTTCAGCTTCCTGCATAGAAATTTCAACTGTGAAACGACTGCCTTTCCCTTTCTTGCTGTCTAAACGGATTGTTCCGCCAAGCATCGACACAATATTACGCATTATGGCAAGCCCAAGCCCGAAACCCTCCTTTGCGGCGGCATTTGATAGACGTTCAAACGCACCGAACGCTTGTTTCTGTTCCTCTTCTGTCATGCCTGTACCTGTATCTTCAACGACCAGTGTCAGAACTCCATTATCATATTCAGTAATCAAAGAAACACCGCCTTCTTCTGTGAACTTGACAGCGTTTGACAGCAGGTTATTCCCGATTTGTATTATTCGCTCTTTGTCGGTCAATACAATGGCATCGTGTCCAGTCTTCACGGACAAGGACAGCCCTTTGTTCACGGCAACAGGCATGAACTCCGTTTCAAGTGTGTGCGTGATTGCTGAAATCCGGCAGGGTGACAGACGGGGCTGTTCCTTGCCGTTGTCCAGGCGGAAGAAGTCAAGCAAAGTGTTAAGCATATCCCGCATACGGTCGGAGGATTGCAGTATGTTTTGGATATACTGCCCGGACTTATCCTCACACTGTTCTTTCCGTATCAGTCCGGCATAGCCTGTTATTGCTGTCAGCGGTGTGCGCAGTTCATGGGTGATAGTATGTACCGCCTTCTTCCTTGACGTTATCAGTGCCTCGTTCCGTTGTACGGATTGTTCCAGTTGCCTTATCAAATCAGTTGTCTTGTGCTTGTATTGTTTAATGCTTTTTGCATCACGATGTATGATGATGTAGGAAATTAACAACAATAGAAGAACGAATCCCATTAAACCGCCTACTTGCATAAATGACTTTTCACGCATGGCAACTATTTCGTTTTCCCGGCTTTGCAGTTCGGTTTGTACCTTTTCTTCTATTTGGCAAATCAATTCTTGCAGTTGTCTGTTAAGTTCTGCATTACGAGCTGCAAGGCTGTCGGCTTGTTCCGACAATTGGCGATCCTGCACTTTCTGTTCGCTGATTACGTTTCTATTGACCGAATGAAGGATAGTGGTTGATACTGCTGGAGTTACTTCCTTTTTTTTGCCGAATATGCCTAAGAAACCTTTTCGTTTTGGCTTTTTGGACTGTTCCTGCACACTTTTCTGTACAATAACCGGAATTTGATTGGCTATCTTCTTGTTAATAGATTGTTGTTCATCCATTAACCGGACTATCTGGAACATCTGTCGTTCCTTATCCTCTAAAAGACTGCGCACACTATCGATGCGCTCTGCTGGATAGGTGGCCTTGAAACGGCAGAGCATACTGTCCATTGCCATACGCCGTGCATGGTAATGCTCGATATCTTTATCGTTCCATTCCAGTATTGTTTCACCCAATAGAGAAAATTTTATCATTTGAATATTGATATTGTTTATTTCTTTTCGGAGCTCGTCTATTTTTTTATTGCCAAGTTCTAATGCTTCTATCTCCTGCCATTCATAGAGGCTATTATATGCCATACATCCGATAAGAATGGAGATAAGTATATATCCCAACCGTATTGCCTTATAGAAATTTCCTGACCGCTCCATTATTTTAATGACATTGATTTTTGGAACATGAATAAAAGTTTATCTTTTTCGTTCATGCGGATATTATCAGAATAACCGTCTTTTGTTATTTGATACCCACATGGCTTAACCATAAAAATGCCTAAGCCCTTAGTGTACGAACTTACTTCTGAGGCATAGTCTTTACTTGTATTTAATGGAACTTTCCCTTTAATATGACACCACTCATTATTACAACTGATGTCTTCAATCTCAGACATCAGTTTTTGCAAATCTGTAATAGCTTTGGAACTCGCTACTTGGGGTATCTGCAACTCAAAACAGAGCATCGGTTCGAGAATGTCCACACCTGACTGTTGCAAAGCCAGCCTGAAGACATAAGGGGTCAGCTGTCTGAAATCAGCAGGTGTACTTACCGGGCTATAATACTCGGCTTGAGTAAAAGTTACTTTCAGATCTGTCACTTCCCATCCATGTAAACCAGATTGGCAAGACATACGAATCCCTTCAAAAACGGCATTTTGAAAAGAATGGTTCAGATAACCATAGGAGATGTCACTTTCGATTTGCAACCCTGCCCCTAACGGTAAGGGTTCAAGAGTCAGCCCTATTGTGGCCCAGTAAGGGTTGGGTGGTACTTCGATCTGAATAATCTTATTGACCTTTTTTATAGGTCGTTCTTTGTAGATAGTCTTGATCTCATCAAAATGGACCTTTACGGAAAATCGTTCTTCCAGCAATGTCTGTATGATTTCCTTTTGGGTCAAACCATATAACGAGATTTCCAATTCATCACTATATGAGTTTATGGAAAAGGACAAAGACGGGTCTTCAATCCACAATGTATTCAGAGCGGATATCACCTTGCTTCTCTCTTCGGGCTTATTTGGCCGGACGGAGGATTTGAGAGCGGGATGCTGATGAGATAATCCTTGAATCAAACAAGGTTTAGCACCTAAATAATCTCCGATTCGAAAATCTTCTATATCTTCTACAATCGCGATATCATTGGCACCCACTTCATCAACATTTATCTCTCTGCCCTGATAAATAGTCTTTAGATTTTTAATCTTGATGAATTTTTCCGAATCGTTGATTCTTACAACGTCTCGAAGTCTCAGACTTCCGTCAATTATTTTAAGAAAACTTCTTTTATGCCCTTTGGGGTCATGCTCTATCTTATAGAGATAAGCTGAAAGTCTGTTTGAGACTGATGCCGGAGGAAGTATAAAAGAAGAAATGGCGTCCAACAACTCATTGATACCGATATTGAACATTGCTGATCCATGTAGCACCGGATAGACTTTGGCTTTTGCCACAAGAGCGATTATCGTATTCCAATAATCAGCCGGTGAAATTTCGCTATCCGCCAAATATCGTTCTAATATATCGTCGTCATGGTTGCATACAAATTCTTTGTATTCTTCCTTTATATATGTTTGGGAGCAAACCGGATAAACCGATCCATCGACAACAGTTTGCATAAACAGGACATCTTGCGACAGATTTGTTTTTATATCCATATACAAACGCTCCAAATTCACACCGGCACGGTCAATCTTATTGATAAATATAATTGTCGGGATTTGCAGCTTTTGTAAAGTACTGAACAGCAACTTTGTCTGCGCTTGTATGCCTTCCTTTGCGGATAAGATGAGGACTGCTCCATCAAGCATTTTGAATGTCCGCTCCACTTCCGCAATAAAATCCATGTGTCCCGGAGTGTCAATGATATTGCATTTCACTCCATTCCAGATAATAGATGTCGTAGAAGCCCGGACAGTAATTCCTCTACGTTTCTCTATATCCATAGAGTCCGTTATGGTGTCACCATTATCCACACGGCCGCACTTTTCCGTTGCTCCACTGGCAAACAGCAGATTCTCGGTTACGGAAGTTTTTCCTGCATCAATGTGAGCAAGAATTCCTAAATTTATAATATTCATTTGGATTAAGCAATAATATACTACAGTAGATGCATTGTCGAAACGCACCTTTTAATACCTCCTCGTAGCATATGAGAACTACAGGATTACTAACTCGTATTAATATGTATATTATTACTGCCGCATAACGATTACAAAATTACACAAAAAAATATATCTAACAAAAGTGGGAGGATTTTTTAACTTTTTACCATAGACATTTTATTAGGGAAGCGTAGGTTCAACTGGCAAGTACAAATAAGTAGAAATGTTTGAACAACACCGTTTTAGGAAGTTGAAAAATCAAGTTTCTCTCTCGGTATAGCGTTTATTTTGGCCAATATCTTCTTTAGTTTAGCATTTGTGTATTTCCCATTCGTGTTCTATTTAGCTCCTTATTATGAGTATGTAGCAAGTTACTTATCAAATTCAGCCTCTTTGAGGGTCAAATATGGTTTTGCAAATGGTGACTGACAAGACATAAACAAGGTCAGCAGGAATTTTTTACATAAATGGACATGAATGTATATAACCTAAAATAAGAATAAATTTTAATAAGGGCTGCCCAAAAAGAAAAAAATGCAGTTGCCATCCTATAGATACTTGCAGAAAGGATAAAATTTACTTTTAGACCTTTTGGGATAGCCCTTATTAATACTTCAGATAAAATTCCTTAGGTTATATTTTCAATCCTTTGGACCGGGTTTCCTCCTTGGCATACAGTCCCGGACGCCCGATTATGACATGGTTGGCAACGATACTATCCGCCGGACTGCGTATCTGCGGCGGTGCATTTTCGGGATATTGCGCCTGCCTGTTCCTCACATCTTCCGCTTCCGGCTTGAGCTGTTGCCCTTCATTCTCCTTTTCTGCGACTTCGGGCGTGGGTGGCGCAAGCTCCAGCTGAATTTTTCGGTCAAGGGCGGCAAGTTCGGACTTCAACTGCTTCAGCTCGTCCTCCTTCTTCCACACCTTACCCGCTATCTCCTGTAACTGCGGTATCTCCATCTCCAGCACCTCGTTCTTCGCCTTGTACTGGTCGATGATGGAGGGTATCCTCTCCATCGCGTTGAGGAAGTTGCGGGCGGCGGCCAACGGGTCAGCCATCGCCAGATGCCCGTTGTTGTAGGTGTACTTGTAGTTCCCCTCGACCACGAAGCGGTTGTCGGTGAACTCCAATCCCTCTTTGAGTATCCTTTCGCTCACCACCTTTATCGGAAAACCGTAAAGTTCACCGACCTGCGTGTACAACCCTCCGGTCGTGGCATTCTTGGCTATCTCCTGCAAACGCTTTCCGATGACCTTCTCATCGGCGGAATCCACTCCGTCCACCTTTATTATATTAAGGCGGTTGCCCTCCTTGTCGGTCTGCACCACCGACAGGAAGCGGTTCCAGTCCTCCGTCATGGCATCTATGAAAGCCGTGTTGTTGCGCAACTCGCCGGTCTTTGACTCCAGCTTGAACTCCGAATCACGCTTGCCCTTGTTGAACGACTTGCGTTCCCCTTCGAGCGATGCGATCCGCTTTTCCAGTTTCGCCTTGTCCAACAGGTCGGTATTGCCGGAGAGCAACGCCATGTATTCCGAGAAATTCATGCCCGATTTTTCGTCCATTGCCCCCTCGTCGATGGTACGCGCACCCATCGCACCGCTTTTGAGCTGGCTTATGAAAGTCTGCTTGCAGTGCAGGAGGTTGAACTTGTAGCTGTCCAGTGACTTCTCCACCGCGTAGATGATTACATCCACGTTGTTCCCGGCGAAATGTTTGGCAATCTCATTACCTGCCCTAACTCCGCGTCCGTCACGCTGTTGCAAGTCGGACGGTCGCCACGGCGTATCGAGATGATGGATAGCCACACACCGTTTCTGGGCGTTCACACCCGTTCCGAGCATAGAGGTAGAGCCGAACAGCACACGCACCGTCCCGGCGTTCATGGCGTCTATCACCGCCTTCCGCGCCTTGTCGGTCTTGCACTCCTGAATGAAGCGCACCTCGCTTGGCGGTATACCGTAGTCCTCCGTCAGTTTGCGCTTGATTTCCGAATAGACGTTCCACCCGTCGCCCGGCTGGTATGTCCCCAAATCAGAGAAAACGAACTGCGTGCCTTTCTGGGCGTCGTATTTTTGATAATACTCCGCGATCATCTTGGCACAGTGACTCGCTTTGTTGTCGGGATGATCTTCGTAATTCGGGTCTATCATGCGCATGTCGAGTGCCATTTTCCGGGCATAGTCCGTGGCGATGAGCATCTTCGCCTTTTCTTCCGTTTCCGAAAGCGGCAGCCTGCCCAACAAGGTGGCATCGCCCGTCTTGGCGAACTGCATCAGTTTCTGTATGAAGTCCTCCTGTTCCGGCGTGGGCGGTATATGGTGCAGTATCTCGTTCTTGGCAGGACGGTCAACGCCCACATCCTCCGCCGTGCGGTAGTCCGTGATTTCATTATAGAAGGCGGCAAGCTCCGGCACTTTGATGAAGTAGCGGAAACGCTCCTTCTGGACCACATTGTTCGTCACGTTAAATTCAAAATCCGTCGTCTTCTTGGCAAATATCGCCGCCCAAGCGTCGAAACACCTTATGTCCTGCCGTTCCAGCTCCTTCGGGCGCAGGTACTTGAACAGCAGGTACAATTCAGTCAGTGAGTTGCTGATAGTCGTGCCGGAGAGGAAGGTCGCACCCAAGTCTTTTCCTGTGCGCTCCTGTATGGTGCGTATGGCAAAGAGCATGTTAAGTGCCTTCTGGCTTCCCTCGCTGTTTCCCAATCCCGCCACACGGTCGTGGCGCGTGTTGAAAGTCAGATTCTTGAACTGGTGGCTCTCATCTATGAAGATGTGGTCGATGCCCATCTGCTTGAAATCCACCACGTCGTCCGTGCGTGACTTTATGGCGTGTTCCACCTTCTCCAGCTTCGCTTCAAGGTTGTGCTTGCGCTTCTCCAATCCTTTCAGCATCGCCCGCGACACGTTCTTTCCCTGCTGCCGTAGCACTTCGAGGTTTTCCTCCACCGTGTCAAGCTCTGCTTGCAGGATGCGCTGCTGCAATTCCGGCGACTGCGGTATCTTGCCGAACTGGTCGTGCGACATGATGACGCAATCGTAGTCGTTGTTCTTTATATTATTGAAGAAGCGCACACGGTTGGCGGTCGAAAAGTCCTTCTCCGAAGCGTACAGAATACGTGCGTTGGGATATGCCGCCTGATAGGTGGCTGCAATCTCCGCAACGTTGGCTTTCAGCCCGATAATCATCGGCTTGTGTGCCAAATTCAGACGCTTCATCTCATGCGCGGCGATGCACATTATCAGCGTCTTACCGGTTCCCACCTCGTGGTCGCAAATTCCGCCGCCGTTCTGTTTCAACATCCAGACGCAATCCATCTGTGAGGGATAGACGCTCTTGATACCCCGGCTTGCCAGCCCTTTCAGGTTGAGGTCGGGAAAGGTCTGATGGGAGCCGTCGTAGCGCGGGCGCACGAAACAGTTGAACTTGCGGTTATACATCGTCACAAGCCGCTCCTTGAACTGCGGCGACTGCTCTTCGAGCCATTCGGAGAAGCCGTTTCGTATCTCGTCAATCTTGGCGTTGGCGAGTTGTATTCCCTCGCTGTCGCGCATCTTGATGTCGTTGCCATGCTCGTCCTTGCCGATGGACTTCATCATGTCAGGGCAGGTGTTGTGCAGGGCGTGTTTTAGGAGGTGCATACCGTCATAGTTCCGGTAATACCCCTTCACCAGAAACTCGTCCGTGATTTTCATGGTGCGGTAGCCGCACACCACCGAAAACTCGTCCATGCTTGCGGAATAGGCGATTTTCACCTCCGTGTCGAACAGCCGGCTCATGTAGGCGGCATAGACACCCGTCGGAATCCAGCGTTCCCCGAAATTGAAGTCCAGATCCTCGAAGGCGATGCGCTGCGGCTCGGCATCTTTCAGAGCCTCCAACGCCTGCTTCACCTCCGGCATACGCTCATTTTCGGGATTGTCACCCATCCATGCCTCTATGCGTTCCGCTTTCTCTATGACATTTCCGGCGATGAAACGGTCTTTGATTTCGTAACCGGTCACGAGCGGATTGTAGTAGATGCGCCCTTGCAGGGCAGTGAGCAAATCCTCCGCCGTGCTGTCGGTTATCTCCCGCATATAGTCGAGATTGACCGTACCATATTTGTTGAGCGACGCAGACAGGGCTTCTTCGGGAGAGCCTACGTTGGCATGGCTCTCCACCGCGAAGGAAACAGGATGCTCGAAGATGTCCGCCTTGACGAACTTTCCGTTTTCCATCCGTTCCAGCGAAAGGATGTCGCGCCCGCCCGCATCCATCATCACTAACTTCACGTTCTGCTTGGCGTTGAGGTTGCCGTAGCGCATGACAAACTCATCGTAACAGGTATTCAGATGCTCTCGCCACGGAACATTTGCCTCGCGCCGGAGCGATTCATAACGGTACAGACGCACGTAGGCGTCACGCAGCGACACATACAACAACGCCTTTTCCTTCTGGTATCCTTTCAGGTCGAGCGGCTGGAATGTCGCCCCGTATGGCGTGATGTCTTTCAGGTAGCCGATGTTATGACGCCCCCGGTCAGCCACCAGCGACCCTTCGCGCAGGTGCATCTCCGGCGTGCGGTGGTAGGCACGCGGAGAAAGGTCCACGACTTCCTCCTTCGGCTTTTCCGCTTCGATGTCGGGGAAAAGGAAAGTCCCCACCGCTTCCGATGGGGTATCTGTAACGGCAGGTGCGGCGACTGCCTCCGGCTGTGTTTCCTCCTGTCGTGGCTGCTCACGGGAAGTTTCCGGCACGGCTTTCACTTCCGTCTTTTCCGCCACTTGTTTCTCGTTATGCTGCCTTGCCAGTTCCCGAAGTTCTTTCCTACGCTCCGGCGTCAAACCCATCATCATTTCATAGAAACCGTTGATGGGAGGATTGGTATCCCAGTCCAGTGTGGCATAGATGTCGTCCGGGTCGGCAGGCTTGGCGGTGTTCTCCGCTTTCACCTCCTTATTCTCCATTGCGGGTTTTGCAGTTGGAGCTGTCGGTGTAACCGTGACTTTCGGTTTGGGCGGAGTGGACTTTGCCGTAACTGCCTTTTTCACCGTCTTTTTCTTTTTGGAGGTTTTCGGTTGGCTGACCTCTTCCGTCATCCCCCAGAGGTCAAGCAGGGTGAGCTGCACGCCTGCGGAATATTGCGGGCGCGGTTCTATCTCCGGCTTTTCATCTGCGGGTTGCGGCTTTTCTGTCGGAGTTTCCACCGTCTGCGCCGAGGATACTGTTTCCAATTTTATGGCAGGACGCTCTACTTTATTTTGAACGGCAACTTTTTCTTCCGTTCCTGCCTGCCGGATTGAACCCGAATACAAGCGCATGGCAAGCCTGTAATGGAAATCCTCGTCGAGCATACGGCGCAAATCCCCGGCGATGCCTGCTGCCTTGCCCTCGTGCAGATAAACCATAGCGGGCTTCCCGTAGGGGTCTGTGTCAAGTTTCGCCATCGTATGCACGATGCGTTCCGGGTGGTGGATGAAATAGGCGTTGTCGGTCAGGGCGGTTTTCGTGTCCGTCTGTATCACGGTCATCAGCCGCTCGTCCTGCGACATTTCCTTCTTGCTGAGGTTCTTTTGCAGGACAATCAGGTCACTGCCCACCTCCGTGCCCGCGTTGTCCGTGAACAGGTTGTTGGGCAGGCGTATCGCGGATACCAGATTGGCCTGACTGAACAGCTCGTTACGCACGGAGGTCTTGGTGCTATTCAATACCCCTTGCGAGGTGATGAACGCCACGATACCGCCGTCACGCACGGCATCCAGTCCTTTGAGAAAGAAATAGTTGTGGATGGTTTTCTGGGCGGAGCGTCTGCCGAAAGAGTCGCTCCGCTGAAACTCCGCGTCGAACACGGCAATGTCACCGAACGGAATGTTGGACACCGCCAAGTCGAAATAATTGTTGAACGGTCTTTCGATTTTCTCAAAACCGCAGGTGCGCATTTTCTGGTCGGGATAGAGATGCCTCAAGATTGTACCCGTGAGCAGATCCTTCTCGAAAGCCATCACATCCGCATTGGGGCTGTGCCGCAGCATGGAATCCACGAACACGCCGACACCTGCCGACGGTTCGAGCATACGGGCGGGGCGGACGCTGTAATCTGCCAGCACGTCCGCGATGGTGTCGGTTATCTCTTTGGGGGTGTAGAAAGCGGTCAGCACGGACGCTTTCAGCGAATCCACAAACCGCTTGTACTCTGTTTCGTCCTTGCTGTTCTCACGGATAAGCCTGTGCAGCTCCACCGTCGGGGCGAACAGTTCGAGGTCGGATTTCGCCCACCGGACGGCATCCGTCAGTTCCTTTGCAGGGTTGAGGATACATTTCAGACCGCCGAAACCGCAGTACCTTTGAAGTATGGCACGCTCTTCGGTTGTCGCTGTCCTATTTTCCCTGTCAAGGATGAATGCCGTCCGTATCGCCTCGATGTTGTCCCGCAGTTTCTGTTTGCGGTTAAACGCCATATTCGTCTAAGTAAAGGACGGTTGCTCCCGTCAGCTCCGTGTAGAGCAGGTCGTAATCGGAAGACAGGGCGAAATTGTCATCCGAGAGGTCATAGACGGAGAACACGTTGCCGACAAGCGGCAGCAGTTTCAGGACAAAGGCTTCACGCTTCTCTTCCGGCACTTCATCGGCAAACTCGTTTTCCACGACTTCGCGGAGGATGGCGTAACGGGAATAATGCAGCCCGCGCAGCAGCGTGTCCATCGCCAGTTCCTGCGCACCATCGGCGGGATAGCCTTCAAGCCGTGCCCTCTCATACGTTTCGGCGGCACGGTCGGCCCGTTCCCGTATGAAAGCGGTGTCGTCAGCCTGTTCAAACTTGTTCGTGCGGAGATAGTCCAGCAGGTACAGACCGTAATAGGAAAAGTCGGTCCGACCCTCGTTTTTCTTCTTGTTGTTCATTACTTTGGATTTAGCGGATTGATAATTAACGGGATAATCGGTTGGAAAAAGGAAGAAAAAGGCACTCGGTATCCCTCCGAGTGCCACCACTAAATCCAAAGTATGAGTGTAATCCGGTATCGAAGAACAATTCATTACTCTGAACAAGTGGCAAAGTTAATACTATTTCTTCCGTCCTGAAAATTTCTTGTCCTTTTTAGCCTCCGGGAACACAAAAGTCGTGTTATATTCCCCGTCAAAGGCGACAACAGCATCGAAACTCTTGCCCTGTTTGCTCTTGAACCCTTTGAGCAGCTTGGTATGCCCTTCGGTGAGCAGGTCTTTGATTTCATCGTCGGACAGGGTGCGTCCCGCTTTCAGCCGGAACACGGGCAGTCCGCACTCCGTGTTGTCGCAGCGTACCACCTTGCCGTAGAACCGCATCCTGCCCGTGCCACACTTGGGACACGCGCAGCCGGAGTCACGGCTGGCGAAGAGCTTGTCGCACGAGATCAGTTCGGAGGTTATCTCACGTGTGTACGCCTCTATCTCCTTGCGGAAGGTGTCGTCGGACAGTTCCCCGCGCTCGATACGCGCCAGCTCCTTTTCCCATTCGCCCGTCATGGCAACATCGGCGATGCGCATCGTCTTGACGACGGAATTGAGGGCAAGTCCTTTTTCGGTGGGAACAAGCGACTTCTTGCAGCGTTCCATGTAACCGCGCTTGAAAAGCGTTTCGATGATGGAGGCGCGTGTGGCGGGAGTACCGATGCCACAGTCCTTCATCGCCTGCCGCAGTGCGTCGTCCTCAATTTCCTTGCCCGCCGTTTCCATTGCCGAGAGCAGGGTGGCTTCGGTATGCAGCGGCTTGGGTTTGGTCTTTCCTTCGGTAATGGACGAGCCTTTCGGTGTCAGCGTGTCGCCTTCCTGCCAGCCGGGGATGGTAATTTCCTCTTTTTCCTCGCCATAGACGGCACGCCATCCGGTTTGCTTCACGACGCTGCCTTTTACGGTAAACTCCACTCCGGCACATTCCGCCGTGACAGTGGTCACATCCTTGACGCATTTCTCAGAGAATGCCTCGACCATGCGCCCGGCAATCATCTGATAGATGGTATTGTCCTCTTTGGAGAGGAAGAGCGG
>ENA-OPJX01000121-OPJX01000121.1-human-gut-metagenome-genome-assembly--contig:-NODE-121-length-12800-cov-2.643612_pt1 | contig 12800 bp, 10 predicted proteins | sample MGYA00241778_ERZ501681 | MGnify/ENA primary metagenome ERZ501681 (study PRJEB25962, sample SAMEA2042374) | human gut metagenome | biome: human gut; feature: human-associated habitat; material: faeces... | reverse complement strand
AATAATAAATTATATGACTTTGTCTCTTTTTGGGATTGTCAAATTCAAAAATCCTTTACCGAACGTAACATTAGACTTTCTGAAGCTCGGCAAAGTTCTTTTTATCAGTTTATTGCTGTAGTTTCTATTGCTGTAGTTATACTTATTATTTTCTTTTTAATTATTCGTTCTGATTTACGTAATGAAGATAAGATAAAATTGAAATTAAGGCAGGTGATCAGCGAAAATGAGAATTTACTTGAGATGCGTAAGAAAATCATTCTTACCGTTTCACATGATATTCGAGGTCCGCTTGGTAATATCCATAACTGTGCCGATTTGGTCTCAGAAACGCGAGAGAAGAAAAAGCGTGAAATATATTTAGATGACATCCGTCATTCTTGCCAACACGTCCTGCATTTGGTCAACAATCTGATGGATGCTTACCGTATCAATGAAGCAGGAGATTTACATAATGATATACCATTTTATCTCAACCGTTTTTTAAAACGAATTTCAGATGAGTTTTCTCGTAAAGCGACTTCTAAAGGTCTGATTTTATATTCTGTACATAGCGTATCAAATGTAATAGTAAAAGGTGATGCAGACAAACTCGAACAGGTTCTGGCCAATCTGCTTACAAACGCTATTAAGTTTACTTCCAGAGGAAACGTCAATTTCCATTCAGAATATTCAGAAGGGAAACTTCGGATTGAAATCAGGGATACAGGTATCGGTATGGATGAGGAAACACTGAAAAGAATATTTGCTCCATTTGAGCGTGCCGCACAGAATGTCAATTCTGAAGGTTTTGGTTTGGGGCTTTTCCTTACCAAAGGATTAATTAAAGTTTTGGAAGGAAAAATGGATGTGGAAAGTGCACTCGGTAAAGGAAGTGTGTTCAGACTGGAACTTCCTTTGCCTGAAACTGATGAATTAGTTGATGAAGACACCCCGGATCATAATGCAACAACCATATTGCCTAAGAATGTTCTTGTAGTAGACGATGATCCTATACAACTGAAAATAGCGGAAGATATGCTCGGGCGCAAAGGTATATCCTGTAAAACCTGTATGAATGTACGTGAAGTAGTAACCGCTCTTGAAAATTCTGAATATGATTTGGTCTTGACAGATGTACAAATGCCCGATACAGACGGATTCGGTTTGTTAAGACTGCTCCGCAATTCGGACATCGGCAATTCAAGAACTATTCCTGTTGCAGTTATGACTGCCCGTGGGGACGGCAATTCCGGAATCTATGAAAAAGAAGGATTTGCAGGCTGTATTCATAAGCCTTTCAATATCCACGGATTGCTTGCTTTTTTATCTACAGTCATATCTCAGAGACAAGCTTCAGTTTCCGGAAATTTTGATTTTTCCAGTTTATTGGAGAATACGGATGATTATTGTCACATGCTTTCTCTAGTCGTTATGGAATCTGAAAAAGAATTGAAGGAGATGGAATCAGCTGACAGGATAACCGACCGTGAGAACATGAGGAAAATAATACATCGGATGATGCCAGTATGGGAAATGCTCGGGAAAGACAATATCTTACGTGATTTTCAAAGGATACTGCATGATAGTGATATTCAAAATGAAACTGTTCATGAACATGCAATACAGACTATGGAGTGGCTTAAAAAATTAATAGAAGAAACAAAAAATGAACTGAAAAAATATGAAAATTCTGATTGTTGAAGACAATATGATACTTAGCGGCATGATTGAAAAATGGCTACATAAAGCCGGTTACGAAGTTTTGACAGCTATAGATGAACCCGGTGCACGTAGTATCCTGAAGAAAAACGAAATCAGTCTGGTATTGGGAGACGTGCGCCTGCCGGAAGGTGACGGTATCAGCCTTCTGGAATGGATGATACGTTCTAAGATGGAAGTTCCATTTATTGTCATGACAGATTATGCCTGTATTACGGATGCAGTCCGTGCTATCAAACTCGGCGCTAAGGATTATTTGCAAAAGCCTGTTCATCAAGAGCAACTGATAGAATTAGTACATAGTATACTTAAACAGCCTGTTATTGTACGTAAAGAGCGTTCTTTTGTTGAACGTACCAGTGAAGCTGCCAGAAAAGCCGCTTCACTGGCTCGTCGTGTGGCACCTTCGGAACTTTCAGTCCTGATACTTGGTCCGAGCGGAAGCGGTAAGGAAGTGATAGCCCAGATGATTCACCGTTATAGTGACAGACGTGAGAAGCCTTTCGTTGCCGTCAATTGTGGAAGCATACCTAACGATTTGCAGGCTTCTGAATTTTTCGGTGCAGTCAAAGGAGCTTTTACCGGAGCTGTTGCTGATAGGAAGGGACATTTTGAGACGGCCAATGGAGGAACCTTATTCCTGGATGAAGTCGGTAATATGCCGTATTCCATGCAGATTCTTCTTCTGCGTGTCCTTCAGGAAAAGGAGTTTAATCCGGTAGGAAGTGATAAAGTGAAACATACGGATGTACGTATTATTTCTGCTACCAATGAGGATATGAAAAAAGCGGTGGAGGAAGGTCGCTTTCGTGAGGACTTGTATTATCGCCTTGCAGAACTCGAAATTGTTCAACCGCCATTAAAAGATTGCAAAGACGATATTCTTCCGCTTGCCGAATACTTCAGAAAAGAACATTCCGGTAGAATCCGTGTCAAGAATGAGGGATTTACCGAAGAAGCGAAAGCATGTATGTTGGGATATGACTGGCCGGGTAATGTGAGGGAATTGAACGCAAAGATCAAACGTGCGGTAATTGTTGCGGATAATGCATTATTGGATGTTTGTGACTTGGGACTGGACAATGTAGATTGTAGTGACAATCCGGATATTCGTATCATTCAGGAAAAGGAAAGGATACGAAACCTGCTTGATAAAAATCATGGTAATGTCAGCAAGACAGCAGCGGAACTCGGTTGCAGTCGTACAGCCCTGTACAAGAAAATGAAGAAACTTGATCTGAAGTAATCTTTATTCTTTAAGGCGGTATACCAGTCTGCATATATTGTTTCGAAATGTTTTGGACTCACGCAAAGTCCATTGTCCGAATTGAATCTTTCCGGTTATGTTTTTCCCACTTTTGTATGATATTGGAAGCAAGTAAATTACCAGTTCATCTGCGAGTCGGAAGAGAAATACTCCACCAGCATATTCGGCACTTTTTTCGTCCTGTACTTTCATAAAGAAAGTACAGTTATTGTCTCGTCTCTCTTTTGCATCCATCAAATCAAGCATGCCGTAATGCGGATACATGTTGAATGTAGCCCGCTCTTCCCAATAAAGGAAGCCGTTCCGGTCTGTCCTGAGCCATTCCATCAGTATCTCATTTTTGTCCGGCAGGAAACCGTCCAATGTGACGGGCATAATAATCTGTACTTTTGCCATACCTCTGCTATTAAAAATAAAAGCATGAAACCCATGCTGTTTTTAAACTGAGGCTCTGGCAAGCCCAAAACGAAAAACATGCATGGGCTCACGCTATAGGGTATAGCATAAGCCTCAAGCAATAGTCTTCGTTTTTGAAATTTTGCCAGATTTCAGTTTAAGACACTTGCGACTTATGTATATAATCGACAGAAAACATCCCGTTATCCGCCGTTATGTTCTATTTCAAGTTCAAAGATAAGTAATGTTCTCTGAAAATCAAATTGATTCAGGATTTATTTGTCATTCTGTATCTATTCAGCTTTTCTTTTCTCCTCTTCTGCACTTTCTATTCCCAGCCGTTCACATAGTTCCGGGTCGTTCTTGATACGTTCCATTTCATCGTTGATGATAGCCTGGGCATCCGCCTTTATCTGGTCATAATTACGCTGTATCTGCTGGAGCATAATGTCATTCCCTTCACTGTCCTTGAATGTGTTGATAACCGGGATTTTTTTATAAGCCTTTTCTTCCGCACTTACTTTGGCATGATCCACGATAATTTCCGCATGGAAAATCTTCTGGTCTATTTTCTCACCGAAATTGTCCGACACGGAACCGACAAACGTACCCTGTGAGAGGTTGGAAATCTTGGATGCTGGAATCAGGGAATCCAGCTGGGTATTGATGGATGTGGAAACATCCTGACGGTTGATGGATATGGACTGTCGTTTCTGAAGGATTTTTCCAAAGCGTTCGGAAAGTGTCTTGGCTGTTTCGCCTACCACCTGACCGCTGAATATGTTGCCGACTGTATTTTGAATCACCTTGCTTTCCTTTTCACCGTAGTCACGGTTAAGCTGGCTGAAGTCCTGAAATCCCAGACAGACCGCCACCTTGTTGGAACGTGCCGTTGCTATCAGGTTGTCCAACCCTCGGAAATAGATGGTAGGAAGCTCATCTATAATGACCGTGCTTTTAAGCTGCCCTTTCTTGTTTATCAGTTTGACGATTCTGGAATTATACAGTCCGAGCGCAGCGGAATAGATGTTCTGTCGGTCCGGATTATTGCCCACACAAAGGATTTTAGGTTCTTTCGGATTATTGATGTCCAGAGAAAAATCATTGCCTGTCATGACCCAGTACAGCTGTGGAGAAATCATTCTGGTAAGCGGAATTTTCGCTGAAGCTATCTGGCCCTGGAGCTGATCCTGTGCCCCACCTTTCCATGCATCCATAAAAGGAGAAAGGTAGTTTTCCAGTTCCGGATAGGAAGTCAATATGGTAAACAAATCAGAGTAAGGTTTGTTCAGCAGCTCCACGGCATGAGGGAAGCTGCAGTAGATACCGTTTTTGTATATTGTAGGCTCGGCACTCGGCGCCTTGCCGCATTTCTGCGGTAGGTTTCCGAGAGCCTGCCCCCGAACCGTGCTTACATGTCTCCATGTACACGGCTCTCCGTTATAATTCAACTTAGTGTTATACATTGCCATGTATTTTAGCATTACATTCTGGACAGACTGCCAATGTTTTACGGTGCATTTTGAGCATGATGCATTCCCATTCGTTCTTGCCTGTCAAGTCTTTCAAGGCACGAACATGGTGCATCACCGTTTTGCCATGCGCTCCGCATACCTCGCACTGTTCCGCCTTTAGTCTCTCAACAAGACTTGAGGCTGGCAGAAAATTGGTGTTTGGCATTATGTCGCATTTAGCATCACATTGAGCGTCTTTTCTCTTGAAACCCTCATTATAGAACACACGGCATTTGCATTGCCCTTTTGCATCCGTGTAACTGATTACAAAGTCTTTGTCTTTCGAGTATTTCTTTTTAATCTTCCGTACACTGCTGCTTTGCTTTTTGGAGATGCTTTTGTACATACTGTATTCCATAATATAACCGAACCTTTTGCAAAGAGTAGATACATTGTTCGCTATCGAGTAATAATTGTAGAATCCTCTTATCTCCTTATTGAATTGGGCTACAATATCCTCCGGTTTGCAGTTCATCATATAACTGCGTGCCTTTGGCTTCCAATCCTCCTTGCCATTGGTTTGTATAACCCTCATGGCTTTGTAGTCAATCAACTTGTTCTTGACCACCTCTCTCGGGAGTAGAAGTACAACCTTGCGGTTGAACATTCTTTTGAGCACTCCATTCTTATCTCTCTTGGTGGCTTTGGAGTTGCGTACGGTTATTTCATATCCCAGAAATTTAGCTTTTTCTTGTGCTTGGGTTATAAGCGTTTTCTCTGCCGACAGTTCAAGTTTTAGCTTATCTTTCATGAATTGTGTGATATTCGCTTTGATTTGCCCACATTCTTCATGGCTGCCGACAACCCCAATCAAGAAATCGTCTGCGTATCTGACATATTTCAACCGTCTGTACTCTTCATCCATTTCCATGACACAAGGCATTTGTTGCATCTGTCGGTAATACCCTTTGATTTTATCAATAAGGTCTTTCCGTACCTTTGTATCGGTTTCGGATTTCAGTTTCTTTTCCAGCTTGTTCTTACGGTCTTTAATCCGACGGTAATCCTTATCCAATCTTCTGCTTGCGCCTTTATTGAAAGATTGGGCGTATTCCTCCATGTACTTGTCGAACTTGTCAAGGTAAATATTAGCCAGTATGGGACTAATGATGCCGCCTTGCGGAGTTCCACTGTACGTGTGTCTGTATTTCCAATTTTCAATATACCCAGCGTTTAGAAATTTACGGATGAGCCTTATGAACCTCTCGTCCGCTATGCGTTCTTCGAGTATGCCAATCAGAACGTTATGGTCTATGTTGTCGAAGAAGCCTTTTATGTCCCCCTCTATAAACCATTTTGTTCCGAGAAACGTATCTTGAATTTGGTTTAATGCAGTTTGGCAACTCCTACGTGGTCTGAAGCCATGTGAGGTATTTTCAAAACTTCCCTCGTATATGGCTTCCAGTATCATGTGTACCACTTCCTGCACCAACTTGTCTTCAAAAGACGGGATGCCCAACGGGCGTTTCTTTCCGTTCTTCTTAGGGATATAGACCCTTTTGGCTGGGTTGGGTTTGTAACTTTCGTCTCTAAGCTTAGAGATTAGATTTTCTATTCTCTGAATACTCATTTCGTCAACTGTCTTGCCGTCTGTCCCAGCGGTCATATTGCCCTGTTTGGCATAGATTCGCTGGTAGGCGGTATAGAACATCTGTTCATTGAATAGAATACGATACAACCGTTCGAACTTATAGTCCGATACATTGCTGTGTTTCACTAAGTTGTTCAATACATTCTTTGGATTTCTCATAATGTCTCTCACATTTTCCTTTGATTATATTGATTATATAACTGCTTCCCTTCGCCATGTGCAGGGCATTACCCTGCTCGGACTACTACGGAAGCTCCGTTGCCATGCCGAATATTCAAGAACGACTTCTATAGCCTTTCGGCGTTTCGGTTTAGGCAATCCCCATTTAGCGGGTGTAATAACAAGCATGACAGACTGTCGGATGCAACGTTCGTCCGTTAATCTGCTTATTGCAGACGTGTCGCAGTCAGTTCTTTGCCCCATACAACCTAAACACTTGCTGGGGTACATGCGATATGGCGTTGGTAACTGCCTTCCGCCACAGCCCTGGTATGTGCCACTGGATTGTTGTTCAACCAGTTCAGGCTTCATCCTCATGTCCGTCTTTCTGTCTTGCCATTCAGTCGCAGCGTGGCAGTTGGCTGACTTATGGCTTCTCCGACATGCTACACTCCCCCTCGGGTTTCCCTCTGGGATAAGTCGGATGACAGTAGGTCTTATTTTCATAGAACTCTAACCTAATCTATTGCTAAATAGATATTTATTACACCGCCTTATGGGCGCACTTCAAATACCAGATTATAGCTGCCAGTAGGATAATCGGAGACTCTACAAAGAAGTCACCCTGTTTTTCAATATCGGGTAAGTCAGAGGCATTGCTGCCTCTTCCTCCCCTAAGAACCGTACGTGAGAGTTTCCCCTCATACGGCTCAAGCAACTCAATATTCCTATTTGTTATTAGAAATCGGCTCATACTTTCAACATTTTCGTTTATTTTGCTTGTAGCAGTTGTTGTGGACAAGTTGTCGTACAATCGAACCGTTAACATGTATTTCGTTGACGTTCCATGCTTTTGTACAATCTATAACTTTTCCACATAACGGACATGTCCGATTCTGCTTGTTCCATAAATATAAGAGAGACTTACGTCCTTTGAGAGATTCCAGCATTTGTTGTTCCTTTCGCTGAGAGAAATAATCATCATAGTCAGGGTCGAAAGGATTTGCTTCACCCTTGATTTGTTTATACGGAGTATAATGTATATCCGACAACCTTTTAAGAGTCAAGTAATTTACTTTCTTGTTCTTTGATTCATATTTCCATGCAAATGTCCATTTACGCCCCCGAATTTCGTGCCAATACTTGTCTGCCACCCAGGTTATGCGTTTCTTCGGATGACGGCGTAAAGCCCATTGTTTCGTGAGGTTATAAATGTGGTAGTCGCAATCATGAAAAGCAGCGGTTGATGCACCATATCGGTAGTAATTTCCCCAGCCTGTAATTACAGGATTGAGCATTCGTATCAGCGATTCCTGCTTACACGTTTTATGTCCTTTAACGATGTCACTAATTTTAGCTCTAAAGCGTTTCTGTGCCTCTTTTGACGGTGACGTGTATAGCCTTTTGCCAAACTTCCTTATATTGAAACCTAAGAAATCAAAACCGTTGTATATGTTTGTAATGGTAGTTTTCTCTTCGGATAAAGTAAGACCTCTTTCTTTGAGAAATTCTATTACTATAGGTTTGACCTCGTTTTCCAAAAGCTCCTTATCCCGACCAGTGATTATAAAATCGTCCGCATATCTGATAAGATTCACTTTGTAGTGGAATGTCTTATAGTTGATGAAACGTCTTTTGAATCTTTCGGCCAAGAGTGGTTGAAGTCCGTCAAGTGCCATATTTGCAAGTGTCGGTGATATGATACCTCCTTGTGGTGTACCTTCTTCTGTCGGGAACAGTTTGCCATTGAATACAGCTCCACATTTCAGCCATTTTCTGAGTATCGTCTTATCCATAGGAATATGATTAAGAAGCCAGTCGTGGCTGATGTGGTCGAAGCAGCCTTTAATATCTCCCTCCAAAATCCATTCGGGGGAATGTTGGCGGTTTAGAACCGTGTCAATCTGACGGATAGCGTCCATTGTCCTGCGTTTCTTGCGGAAACCATAGGAAAAACGGTCGCCTGTCGTTTCGGCTATCGGTTCCAAAGCCATTAGGTATAATGCTTGCATCGCTCTGTCTTTCATTGTCGGTATTCCCAACGGTCGAAGTTTGCCGTTCTTTTTCTTGATATGAACCCTACGGAGCGGTTGAGGTTTATAACCACGGCGTTTGAGTTCATCAATTGCTTTGTACTTGCGCTTGGGAGAATCCCAAAGCTGTTTATCTACTCCAGACGTATTCTTCCCTTTGTTGGAAGTAACCCTCTTTACCGCCAATGCCTTGGCGTAAAAAGAGTGAGTAAGCATCCATTGTAAGGCTTTTACCTTATTATGTCTGCCTTCTTTCTGAGCCTTTACAATACGCGCTTGTAGCTTTCGGACATAGGTTTCACACTTGGACCAGTCCATACCGTCCCAAGTCTGATTCCTGTTGTCAGCAGGCGCACACGATGTTTTAGTTTCGTTCATTTGCTTTCCTCCTTTTGAAAGTTCTATAAGTTATCTTGTAAAGAGTTACCATATACGGAAGTCTGCCCACTTTCGTGTCGGATGATGTCACCAACAGCAACCCGTGATGTCGATTCAATCCGTATCCACCCCATTACAGGATGGCGTTCGCTTTTTCCGTTATCTCATACCTGCACCCCATTCGGCTTGCCTTGCGGTTTGCTTACTCGTTTTCTTACGAGAGAGATACAGGCTTGCCCTGTTCCACGTAATTGACAAACGGATAGTTTAGGTTCTGCCAAGTCCGCCGGCAGTTCTGTGTCCGTGTAACCCTAACATGGGCAAGGGTTATCCGACTGCTTACCTTTTGGTGAGAGCTAAAGTATCTTGCGCTCCTTCAAACCTTACGACGGCTAAAGTCAGTTCACTTACGTTAACCATGCTATCCAGCCTCGCCACTTGGCAGTATGATACTAACCACCCTTGACTTTCCCTCACGGTTCAGTCTTGTCCTTTCGGAAAGTGTACTTTGTCCTATAAGCTTGGCACAACCCATCACTGGAGATGCACCTTATAGTAGGCTACCGCTGACGGAACAGCGGGTTAAATCTTACAATATACATTGTTGTTTAACAATCAATTACGTGACTTTCCAGGTCACACCCAGGTCTTGTTCAAATTTAACATGATGGTATAGCTTGCTTCGTATGCGTCAGATATGTCCGTCATGAACTCCGGATTGATGGGATTGCAGCGGTGTGAACGGTGCGGATCATCGAAGTTGATGACGTAGAAATGTGGCTTTACCTTGTATTTGTCCATATTGTGCAACAAGGTATTGTAGGCAATGGTGGAAAGGTCATCGAATTTATAATCATAGATATAGACACTGAATCCCTTGGAAATCATCTGTTTGATGTAGTTGTTCACCACAGCGTATGATTTACCGGAACCCGGTGTTCCCAATACGATGGTCGCACGGAAAGGATTGACCACGTTGATCCAACCGTTGTTGAGCTTGCCGCCATACTGGAATCTGGTTGGCAGATTGACCGAGTATTCATTCTCCATCAGCCTTGTCTCCTGCATGAAGGATTCGTTTTCCATATTGAACACATCCTCCATCAGGTTATGCCTGTAAAGCCTGCTGATCCACAGTCCCGCCATGAGCAGGCATAGATAACCGGCTGCAAGTGTCACCACATACAAGGCCGTGACGGCTTCGTGCGGAAAAGGCAGGTCAAGCAGCCACCAGTTCATGAAAAACAGAACCGCCCCGGCAGTAAGTACCGCCCATATACGCTGCCAGGTTATTTTCTCACCCTTGACTCCGATAGTACCCATACAGGATATGGCCAGCAGAAGAACTGCCATCAGTTTTGTCCAAAGGATACAGCCGAATATACCGGTTGTCCTGTCAAAGTTCATCAGTATCCGGTCTATGACATCCAGATTCAGATGCCAGGCACTCATACTGGGATAGCAGTACACATAAACGTGGACTACCAGAATAAAAATACTGACTGCCCTGCCGAATTCCATAATCTTGGCAAGGGCTCTCAAATCGTCTTCCTGTTGCATAATGATGTAGATGATTGTGGGGGAATCCGTTGTTCCCCCTGTTGTTGACTCATTTTGATTGATCAGATACCGCGTGATTTGCGCTTCTGCGGTTTCTTTTTCCGTTTCATGCGGCGACGGAACGCTTCTTCCTCGTAATCGACTGCCGGATTTGTCTCAAAGGAGAAGATGCCTGCCGCCTGTTCAAGCGCACTGTTTTCTTCCATACGGTGACCGTACCGTTTCCAAAGTTCCTCCGGACCGGACTGTTGTCTGTCCTGCCAGGGTATTCCTTCCCACCAGTTGACAAGGCCGTTGAATACGTTGGCGGAAAACTCCTTTCCCATACGTGAACCGTTGAACGCCTCGCGCCGTTCATGGTCTATGAATGTGACACCGTAGATACGTCCGGTATCGTTCCTTCGGAATACCACATCAATGTGCTCCTGTTTCAGCAGTTCTCTGAATTCCTGTTCCGATTTTGCGTTACGCATGGCCCATACTACCTTGCCGGATATGGCAGGAGCCCATCTGCCTTCCTTGAAGTCCTGTGTATGCCGTAACATACGTTCGGACAGTCCCGTATTTCCGAAACGCTTGCCGAACCTTGCACTTTTTATTGGAGGGCTGACCACTTTCCCACTATCATCTGTAGCCGAATAGATGATACCCGTATAGGGTGTTCCCATGTAATCGCCCCGAACCTGTCGGGCTTCAATGTTCAGTGTGGAAAGCAGTGCGGAATACTCTCCGAAAGTCTGGAAACGGTAGCTCTCCAGAACAGCCTTCAGTGTGTTTCCTATCTGATGGCGTATATCCCCCTGTAAGGCATCTACCTTTTTCAGTTCCGCTTTCGGATTCCGTCTTTCCGTATCCGCACTGTTACGCAGTCCGAATTCCTGTTCCAGTTCCCGGCAGGCTGTCATTGAACGGCGGTGTTCATAGGAGTCATTGATTTTCCTTCCTTCATCGTCAATGCATACACTCACGATATGTACGTGCGTGTTGCAGGTATCGCCATGTCTGTACACGATGAACGGCTGGTCACCATAACCCATTTTCTGCATGTATTTCTCTGCCAGTTCCGCCAGCTTGTCATTCTCCAGCCTGTCTTCAGGTGCCGGGCTGAGGGCGATATGCAGGACCGGCTTATCCGTCCTCCTGTTTGCCGTCAGATGGTTTTCAAATGAAAGGAGAGCCAGACGCATGTCCTCGCTCGGCAGTCCCGGGCGGTCGGAAATCATCCGGTGTCCGGAAAGGATTTCCGCCGTCCCCTGAAATACCTTTTCATGATTATAGGCCAGTGCCCCGTAAAGACTTGCCCCGTGACTTATCTTTGCAACCATTTCTGCTCATATTCTTTGGTTAATGCCATAATCTGCTTGTTGAGCAGTATCAGTTCCAGGGTAGCTTTTTCAAGTTTGTAAAGCAGGGACATCGCCCTTTTTTCCCCGAAGTTTTTCTGTACGGCCCTTACGACCTGATTGTAATTGTTGCCTATTGCCTGGAACTGTCTGTAAAATTCCCCGAGCCGGATGTAATAGTCCATGGAAACCTTATCCACCTTGATTACCTTCAGTTGTTCTGAAAAGATTGATTTCTTGATAAAGATTGTCCTGTCCCTTGCTCCGGATTCCAGAAACAGTTTCTCAAATCTGCTTTTCTCCTGTGCGTTCAGACGGAAATTGTACTTGTAGTCCGCCGGATCAGTCTTCGGTTTTCTGCCTGTCCTTCTTGCCTGTTTTTTCTCCATGCTTTTCTGCTTTTGGGTTGTTTTGCTTTCTCCGTCAGATTTTCCGACTTTGGAGGAAAATCCCCCGACCGTTAGGGAGGGCAAGTTGGTTTTTGTATGGCAGAATAATTTCTGTCGTACAAAAACACAACTTGCTCTGTTCGTTTGAACAGAGAATCCACCTCCGGCGGATTGCTGCGCGACGTGAGCGGCGTGCTGCTGTCCGTCGTAAGATATTCCAAGCCGTCTATCTGTTCTGACTTTGCAAAATTATGGCTGTGTAAACAGTTGTGAAATAGTGGATTATATGACATATAAAGACGTCTGATGACATCTGATGTCATGGTGCAGGCTACATATTACCTGTATGCTTGAAAGACCTTATTTTTGACGCGATTTAAGCGTGCAATATTGCAATAACATAATGACATAATAACATAACAACATGGTATTGCAATAATATAAGGACATAATAACATGGCAACATAGT
>ENA-OPJX01000114-OPJX01000114.1-human-gut-metagenome-genome-assembly--contig:-NODE-114-length-13316-cov-2.327260_pt1 | contig 13316 bp, 9 predicted proteins | sample MGYA00241778_ERZ501681 | MGnify/ENA primary metagenome ERZ501681 (study PRJEB25962, sample SAMEA2042374) | human gut metagenome | biome: human gut; feature: human-associated habitat; material: faeces... | reverse complement strand
CGGAATTTCTCCTGTCACAGGGGCGGTCGGTATGAATGCAGTGGCCGCTCTGTTTGGTGATGCAATGCCGTCAGGCGTGCTTCGTGCCGGAGTGTATAAGGAAATCTGGACCGGTGAAATGGTGAAAGCATTACGTGGCCTGCTGGAGGGAACATGGCTTGACGGAATCCCTGATAGTTCATCCTTAGTGAATAATGATGTCATTCATCTGGTTGATGTTGGTGTAGACCCGGATGTTCTTGTCAACAATACGACATATCCCATCCCATTACAGGCATTGGACGACAGTGATATAGCCATTGAACTGGATAAGTTCCAGACCAAGGTGACCCCTATTACAGACGATGAGCTGTATGCTATCAGCTACGACAAAATGTCGAGAGTAAAAGAAAGCCATTCAAATGCCATCAATGATGCAAAGTTTGCCAAGGCAGCCCACGCATTGTGCGCTTCCAAAAATACAACTAAGACTCCAGTACTGGTCACTACCGGGGAACGTGTCGAGGAAACAGGACGTTTACGTCTTACTCCTTCGGATTTGGTTCGAATGAAAGCATCATTGGATGACCTTAAAGTTCCTGCTGACAGACGCCGCCTGGTATTGTGCAGTGACCATGTAAATGACTTGTTGATGGCAGACCAGAAATTCAAGGAGCAATACAATATAAACCAAACAGAAGGAAAAATTGGTCGTTTGTATGGCTTTGACATTTATGAATTTGGTAATAACCCTCTGTATGATACATCCGGCAACAAGAAGACTGTTGGAGCAACTGCAGAGACTGGAGAATTCCAGTGTTCGTTTGCCTTCTATACGCACCGCGTGTTCAAAGCTACCGGCTCGACAAAGATGTACTACAGCGCAGCAGAGACAGATCCGGAATATCAGCGTAACAAAATAAACTTCCGTCATTACTTTATCTGCATGTTTAAGAAAGCAGACGCAGGTGTTGTTATGACCAGTGGATATAAAGCTGAATAACAATGAGGAAATTGAAATATTTAGTCTTACACTGTACAGCCACGCCAGAAGGCCGTGAAGTAACTTCTGATGAGATACGAGCATGGCACACCGGCCCGGTAAGCAAGGGCGGGCGTGGCTGGAAACAGGTAGGCTATACGGATATGATACATCTTGATGGAACGGTAGAACGTCTTGTTGATAATAACGAGGATGCGAATGTTGACAACTGGGAAATAACCAATGGGGTTGCCGGATATAATTCCGTGTCACGTCATGTGGTTTATGCAGGAGGTGTCGCAAAGGACGGTAAGACGCCTAAAGACACCCGTACATCCGAACAGTTGAAAGCAATGGAAGCATACGTGAAGGACTTTCACAAACGCTTTCCTGATATCCGCATTGTCGGACATAATCAGCTTGCGGCAAAGGCATGTCCGAGTTTTGATGTGCCAAAGTGGTTAAAATCAATAGGTATCAAACAGTAAAATGTTATAAAGATGGAGCTCAGTGAAATTATCAATTTCGTACTGGGTGGCACCCTCCTGGCAACCGTGATTGGCATTGTGACACTCAAGGCAAAAGTCAAACAGGCCAATGCGGATGCTGAGAAGGCACAGGCGGAAGCCGAAACAGTGCGTATTGACAACGCTGAGCATGCCACCCGAATACTTGTAAACAATATTGTCGAACCATTAAAAGATGAACTCAATGCGACACGGAAAGATTTGCAAGCCACCAAACGTGAAATGGCCCGTCTTCGCAAGGCTATCGATACTGCTAACAGTTGCAAGCATCATGATGATTGCCCTGTGCTGCGTGGGGTGCGCGAGCACCCGAAAGACAACGCAGAAGGAAACTCAGATGGAAGCAACACAGACGATGGCGGACAGTCTGGACAGCGAAGTCCGCCTGATACGGACGGAAACGGTTCCGAAGTCGGAGGTGAAATTGGAGATACAGGCTGACAGTCTGATGAAGTTACCTCCGATGGCATCGTACAGCGGAAAGAGTGGCCAAGCCAACGTTTCAGTAAGCCGTAACAAAGACGTAATTACTGTATATGCCAGTTGTGACAGTCTGCAAATTCTGGTAGAGTACTATGAAAAGAAGTCCGCATCATATCAGAAGGCTTACGAGGAAATGGCCAGTTTGTACGAAACGGAAGTAAAACAGCGTTCGAATCCCGTTAAAACGTTCTTTTGTGGATTCGGGATAGGAATACTATTGGGCATTTTGACAGCAATAGCGATATATATCAATCTAAAACGGAATAAAGATGGCAAATAAGAAATTCATATACGGCATTGCCGTGGTAAAGTTCAACAGTAAGGAAATTGGCTATATAGAAAAAGGAAGCTGGGACTGGGGCGGTTCAAAAGCTGAGAGTACAGATGTAGAAGCCGAACAGGTGGTAGGTGCTCCTGTACTTACACTGGCCAATAAAAATGCCACCATTGCGCCAACATTCAATCTCATCCAGTTGGATTATGAGAATATTCAGGCTGTTCTGGGAGGTACGTTGGTCGGATCAACAGGTAGTTATACAGGTTGGAAAGCTCCGACAGAACTTGTTGAATTGCGAGGACCTTGGGAAATTCAGTTTGTAAGTGGTCAAACGATGACTATTCCAAACGGCACCATTCTGTCAAACCTTGGAGGTAAGCTGACTCTTACAGAAGTATCAAAGCTGGAATGCCAGCTCAAGGTGAATCAACCGGATGAACCGGATACGGCACCATACGAAATCAACGACACAGCAGAAGATTAACGTATGGACAAGGATACAGAGCGTATTATTCAGCATGAGGGGGCGGCCGCCTTGTTAGACAGGGGCGTGTCCGTCCCCTTAAAGGATATTCACGTTCCATTCATCAAAAGGCCGATTAAGCTCCGTGTTACTATGCGCCGACCACGTATGGGAGGGTTGATGCGTCTGGCACAGGTATATCTGTCTTTGGGAGTAACTGCAGCAGAAATAAAACAATTCACCAAAGAAGAAGAAATGGCTTTTATCGCCTTGCACGGTAAAAGGATAAGCCGGATGATAGCCTACACATTATGCAGAGGATGGTGGAGTCGTCATTTTCTCGTTGGTTTCACGGCATGGTGGGTCAGGAACTGGATGGAAAAGGAATACCTTGAGGCGGCGATGCACAATTTTATCATGCTATTAGGGACGGACCCTTTTACGAGTATTATCAGATCAGCCGAGAAGATGAATCCGATGAAACTGAGGCTGAAACTGAGCCAAAAGATAAAGGGGAGTTAAAGACGGTCTATGAGCCCTCCCATAGCCCCTTTGGGTTTGTCTGGCAGATAGCAAACGCCACCGGCTGGAGTGTAAAGTATATCCTGGAAGGAGTAAACTTCCAGACATTGATAATGATGCTGGCCGATGCCCCACGGTACATACGGAAGAAAAAAGAGGAGAAGAGTGCCGAGGATGAGGCTAATGAAATCGTAGGATTCTTTCAAAGCAACCTTAAGAAATGAGTGTAAAACCTGTAGAAATAGAAATATTGATGAAAGACCGGCTTACCAGTGGACTTGACAAAGCCGGTCGAAAAGTAGATGAGCTGAAAGTCAAGACAAGCAGTGCTACATCGGAAATGGAGCGGCTTGACAGACAAGCCCAATCGGTAAAAAATACTGCATCCAAGATTGCGGGTGCTTTTGCCGTGCAGCAGCTTGTTCAGAATATCATCAAGGTTCGCGGTGAGTTCCAGCAGCTGGAGGTGTCTTTCAATACAATGCTCGGAAGTGAGGAAAAAGCCTCCGAACTGATGGATCAGCTTATTCGTACAGCCGCGACAACTCCTTTTGACCTGCAGGGAATAGCCAACGGTGCCCGGCAGCTGCTCGCATACGGTGAGAACGTGGAAAACGTAAATGACGACCTCATTCGTCTGGGCAATATCGCAGCCGGACTGAACCAGCCCTTAAATGATTTGGTTTATCTGTACGGCACAACAATGACACAAGGCCGATTGTACACCCAGGACTACAACCAGTTTGTCGGCAGAGGTATTCCTTTGGGTCGTGAATTGGCCAATGTTTTAGGGGTAGCAGAAAGCAAGGTACGTGAAATGGTTGAAGCTGGAAAAGTCGGATTCCCGGAAGTCCAGAAAGCACTGCAGAACCTTACCAATGAGGGCGGCATGTTCTATAACCTCATGGAAGAACAGAGCAAGACCATTACCGGACAGATATCCAACATTGAAGACAGTATATCCACCATGTTCAATGAAATAGGGAACCGTTCTGAAGGCATTATAAACAGTTCGTTGAGTGGCGTTTCCTATCTGATTGAACATTATGAGCAGGTCGGACGTGTTCTGGTCGGACTTGTTGCAACTTACGGAGTATATAAGCGTGCGGTAGTGCCCGGCCCCGCCATGCAAGCCCTGCAGACTGCCGGTGTTGGAGCATTGACAACTGCCGAGACAATACACTACGGATGGCTGGTGCTTGTGGAAAAGGCGCAAAAGATGCTTAACGCTACTATGCTTGCTAATCCTTATGTACTTGTGGCAACACTGATTGCCGGAGTCGTAGCGGCAACGATATCGATGAAGAACGAGGAAGAACGTTTGAGGGAAGCAGAGGAAGATTACCAAGCAGCAAAGCAGAAAACGATAGAGGCCGAGGAAGAGCACCGTCGTAAAATGGAAGAATTATGCAATGTTGCCGGTGATGAGAGCCTTGCCACAGATACAAGACGAGAGGCACTGAACAGGCTGGAACAGAAATACCCGGATATATTCGCCAAATACGACACCGAATATGAAAAGTTGAAAAACATCAAGCGTATCAAGGAAGAAATTGCTGCACTGGAGGCTGGTTCCTCAATTACAAAAACGGAAAACGAACTGCACCAGGTCAATGCACGAATTAAAGAGCTTGAGGCGAAAAAAGCTACCGAACGCTATCAGACTTATACAGCCAGTGGTGGTGTTGCCTATACAATGAAAATCGGGGGGCTATCTTCTTCTGAGGAATCAGAACTGAAAAACCTTCAGAATAAACGTAAGACACTATCAGCACAGGCACGAAAAGAAAGCGTGAATGCGTATTTCGAGAATTTGACGGGGGTAAGCAACGATACACTCGCACAGCAAATCAAACAGCGCGAGAACCTTCTTGCCCTGATGTCCGTACAGGAAAAGAAGTACGGAAAAATAACATACGGCGACGGACGTCTTACAGGAACTTACAGCCGCGACGAACTGCAATACCAGCTAAACAAACTGCGTTCGGAGCAGAACAAGCGTAACCTGAAAAAAGACTCCAGCGCGGATTGGGCTGAAACGGCCAGAAAAGAATATGAAGAGGCATTGAAAGCCTACAATGATTTCCTTTCGGACACATCCAATAGTCTGACACAGGAGGAATACGAAAAGAAGGCCAAGGAGCTTAAGGATGCGCTTGACCTTGCCAAAAAGGAATACGACCGGACAAAACCGGAAGACAACAAGGATGCCGAAAAGAAAAACAAGGCGAAAGAAAAGGCGGACAGAGAAGCTGAACGTGAAAAGAAGTCGGCGGAACAGCTCGGCCAGGAACTGGTGGAACTGCAACGGAAAAATGATGCGGCGGAGATTGAGGCGATGGAAGAAGGTCTGCAAAAAAAACTGCGTCAGCTGGATAATGAATACCAGGCCAAAAATGATGAGATAGCCAAACTTGAGGCTAAATGGAAACGCGAAAATCAGAAAGCCGGTCTTACCACCGGCACGGACGGTCTTACCGACGAACAGAGGCTTGCATTGGATGATGCCAGAAGCCAGAATCTATCCTCCCGTCAGAAAGCGGAGAAAGAGGCATATCAGGCCGAATTTGACGCCATGCAAAGTGATGTCCTCCGTATTGTGTCTTATGCCGGTAAAACGAAAGAATTGCGCGAACAGCAATGGAAGGATGAACAGACGGCCATTGATAAGATGAAGGAAGGAAGCGATAAACGGATTCGCCAGATACGCCTAAATTATGAGAAGGAAATTGCCGAAATCAATGAACAGGAAGCCCGCCTTCGTGCGGCGCAGGGCGGCACACTGACAAAAGAACAAAGTCAGGGGTTTGTGCAGTCTTATGCCGAGGCACATGGCCGTATGGAAAACGGCGTGCGTGACGTTGAAGGAAGTGAGGTCGCCAAAGGAAAGAAAAAACTGGAAGCTCTTTTGCAGGAATATCAATCCTACGACCAGCGTCGCCGTGACATTGACAGCAAGTATAATGAGGATATGGCCGCTTATAACCTGGAACTCTCACGGCTTAAGGAATCCGGGGCTGATACATCTGACGTGGAATCCTCCATTTCTGCCAGAACTGAGAAGTACAAAGAGGAAATAGCTTCATTGGAAGAAGACATACTGAGAGCGTCCGATTTTTACAGCAAACTATTCGGTGATGTTTCCGAAAAAGGGTATAAAGCATTGTCAGATTTCTATGCCCAGGCAAAGGATGTGCTATCCGGTGCAAAGGTCGGTTCCGGCGGTGTTTCACTTTCGGTACCGGCAAAGGATGAGAACGGAAATTTCGTCAAGAAACAGGTGACGGTTACCGTAGCAGAATTTGAGCGGATGCAGAAACGTGTGAAGGAAATACAGAAGGATCTGGAGAAAGGCAATCCGTTCAAGGCATTCAAAACCTCTTATGATGACCTGCTCAAAGCAATCAAAAAAGACGGTGACATATCCGGAGCTTTGAAAGACTTTAATGTCAAAGGAAAGGAACTCACGTCTACAATTCGTGGCTGGGGAGATTCCCTTGGTGCCGTATTCGGTGACCGTTTCGCACAGTCCATCAACGAGATGATGACCTTTGTCGATGGGGCTATGGATATGGGAACCGGTATAGGACAGATTTTTTCCGGAGACATTGTCGGTGGTATCACCAATACGTTAAGCGGACTTGGATCCATTATCTCCATGTTCACGAGCTGGAAGGAAAAGATGGAAGAGATGAAGCGCGAATGGTATATCGCTGAAATTGAAACAAACCGCGCCATCCGGGAACGTAACGAGGAATACGCAGCCAACCAAAGTCTGATAAGTGATATTATCAAGGACGTGGAACTGCTGAACTGGCTGGTGGAGAAAGGCTATGCCAAACCGTCCAGCATATCAGTCTGGGAGGCGCAGTCTGAGCAACTTTCACAATTACAACAGGACCTCAAGGCGGAACAGGCGGTTTATGATGACCTTTGGAATAAGCTCCAGGGAAGTGATGCACATTGGGAATGGGGCAACTCCTTAAATGGAGGTTCTGTTACTCATAGCCTCCGCGGTATGAGTGCGGAGCAGATAGAACTGTACTACAACCAAAACAAACTGAGCGATGCCGCCCGTGACTATTACGAGGCATGGGTGGATAGCGGAAAAACGGTTGAAGAACTGGTCCAGAACATTGAGGAATGCTACTCTACAATGCGGGAAATGGTTATGGGTGTTTCATTCGACAGCTTCCTTTCCAATGCAAAAGATGCACTTAAGGAAATGAGAAGTGACATCGGTAAGTTGGGAGAATTTACAGAGGATACATTGGCAGAAGCTGTATTAAATGCCTTCATGTATCAGGACCTTTCCAAGGTGCTTCAGCCTTTGTATAACGAACTGTCAGAAGCATTTATCAACGGCACCGCAGATAAGGACTACCTGTCAGACTGGCGTGAACGTTTCGAAGAAGCCATGCAGGAGGCCGGTGAGCGTCTGGACGCAATGGCTGATGCCGCCGGTGTTGATTTGGATTCCGGAGGCACATCACAAAGCGGTAAGTCCGGCAGTTTTGATGCAATGAGTCAGGATCAAGGGAGCAAACTGGAAGGACTTTTTGTTTCCGGACAGATGCACTGGGCAAGTATTGATGAGAGGATGGAAGATGTAAGCGAACAGATGGGTGTTGCCATCGATCACCTTCAGAAGATTGAGGAGAACACCGGTACCAGTGCAAAGCACCTTGCAGAGATCAATAACTATATAAAGAAAATGGAACGTGACGGAATAAAAGTAAAATGATATGGATGCGGTATTAGGAGGTAAGATGTTTATCAACGGGGTGGACGTCTGGAAGGAATATGGCGTTTTTCTCGTTGAAAAGAAACGGGGTGACAGGAATAACCTGAAGGCAATCATGGCCCCTTCAAAAACAAAAACCCATGTGGCGGTAGATATTCGCGAAGAGAATGGGGAAAAATACTCATCCGTTCTGGACGTGAAAAACCAGGCTCGTGACATGAAACTTTACTTCGCCCTTTACGCCGATACTCGTAACAAATGGCTCGAACAGTACAGAGGCTTTGTTGCTTTTCTGAAACAAGGGGATGACGGATGGCTGGATATTTTTTTTCCAGACCTTGATATGACATTGCATGTATTCTACAAAGAATCGAGCGACTACGAACCCCTGACATACCTTTGGAAGGAAGGGAAGCAGGCCAGCAGGTTCTACGTGACTTTCCGTGAACCGCAGCCACAATTATAACGACATTAAAACGGCATTAGAATATGATAACAATATACGGAAGTGACGGCATTGCAAAGGCACAGATAGCAACAGATGACAACAGTACACAGGTCAAGGAGATACAGGGCGACAATATCCTCACCCTGTCCTTTACCTTGTATGAGCACATCGCGCTTGAGGTGAACGATTACACAGAATTCCAGGGCGAACGTTACTGGCTCATGGAGCAATACAAGCCGGAGCAGCTGTCCACCGTTGAGTGGAAGTATGATGTAAAGCTGTACGGAATCGAAAGCCTTCTGAAACGTTTTCTCGTATTGAATGATACTGACGGGGACGATGAGCCGGTTTTTACTTTGACCGCCCCACCAAGAGAACATGTCGCCCTGATTGTGAAGAGCATCAACAACGGGATGAACAATACCACCGACTGGAAAGTCGGAACGGTGGAAGGCACGGAAAACATCGTTATAGACTACGAAGGTAAATACTGTGACGAGGCACTGAAAGAGGTGGCAGAGAAAGCCGGAAACCGTGCTGAATGGTGGTGTGAGGGGCAGACCGTCAATGTGTGCCGGTGTGAGCATGGGGAGGAAGTGACACTGGCTTACGGCAAGGGGCTGACTTCCCTGGAATGTGACATGGCGGACAATGTAAAGTTTTACACCCGTTTATATCCGATAGGAAGCAGCCGGAATATAGATCCGGAGCGATACGGACATTCACGCCTCCAACTTCCGAACGGTGAAAAGCATATTGATGTCAATGTTGAAAAATATGGTATATGGCATCATTACGAGGCTGACGCTTTCGCAGATATTTATCCGAAGCGTATTGGTACCGTAACTGGTGTGAGAAGTGAACAGGTTACAGGCGAGGACGGTAACCCATTCAAAATATATTATTTCCGTGATGACAGCATGGGATTCGATCCGAACGATTATGAAATCGGCGGTAAAGTAAAACGTGTGTCATTCCAGGAAGGCAGTGAACTGGCCGGTCTTGGTGATGAAGAAAACGGCACATATTATTTTGAGGTTAACTTCAATAGTGATACGCGCGAATTTGAAATCATAACCATCTGGCCGTATGATGATGACACCCAGCTTCCGAATGACACCCTGATACCTAAAGTCGGAGACAAATATATCCTTTGGAATATACGCATGCCGGATGAGTATTATCCACTGGCGGAGCAGGAGTTCAAGCAGGCAGTTGACAAATATAATGAGGAACACGCCATTGATGTAAGCTGCTACAAATCACCTACGGACCATGTCTATATCGAGGAACACGGAATAGACCTGTACATCGGTCGTCGTGTCCGTCTGGAAAGTACCAAATACTTTCCGGAAACGGGTTTCCGAAACAGCCGCATTACAAAAGTCACACGAAAAGTGAACCAGCCTTCGCAGATGGATATCGAGATAAGTGATGCGACAAGCACCGGAACAATGGAAGCCATAAGTGACAGCATCACCGATGCGAAGAACTATGTCAAGACTGCCACGTCCGGGAGCTTCCCAGACCTGATACGCAGCTGGGATAACACTTACCCGACTGACAACAATGTGTTCTCGGCACGCAGGACATTGAAGGAAGCACTGAGCAGGCTACGCGAGGATACCGCACAAGAAAAGATACGTTTCCTGAAGGGAGCCGACTTCGGCAAGTATGAAGCCGGAGGAAGCGGTGCAACGGTGGACGGTGACGGTAATGCCGAATGGCTTACTGCTGTCATCCGCGAACTGTTGCGCTCGGTAAAGTTCGTGGACGGCATGTTCGGGGAAGGCTGGCAACTGTGGATGGACGCACTGACCGGCCTTAGCAATCTGACCATCGACAAGGTGACCATCAGACAAACGCTGGTAGCCCTGGAACTGCTCATCCAGAAGGTGCGCAGCATTGGCGGCCAATTTGTCGTTAGTGCGGCCAGCGGTAAAATAAAGACTGTAGCGAAGGATGGAGACAACTATAAAATCACATTCGAGCAGGACAATGAATTCGTAGCGCACGACCTGATGCGCTGCGCGGAGTTCACCGGCGCATCCTTACGCGGTTACTGGGTCGAAGTGTCCGCCTCGGACGGGAATGGTATCACTGTACCCGTGAGCGAGTTCGGCGGTGTGGAGCCGAAAGAAGGCGACGAATGTGTATTGATGGGTAACACGCAGAACCGGCTTCGTCAGAACCTCATCTCCATTGCGGCCACCGAGGACGGACAGCCGCGTGTGGACGTACTGGACGGTGTGTGTGCCAAGAACTTCAACGGCTGTCTGCGCGTTCGCCTTGGTAATCTGGACGGAATCAGCGACAGCCGGTTCCCTGCAGATAATCAGCCGCACGGTAACGGGTTGTATGGTGATAATGTGTACCTGATGGGGACGTTCGTTCTGACTACCGGCGAGGACATCCTGACTCGTTTTGAAATAACTGAAGGAAAAATAGAAGCTGCCGTAGAAGGTTTGCGAAAAGACTTCACGGAAGATAAGAGTTACCTGGACAACGCGTCATTCGGAAATGGAATGAACAAATGGGATACCGAGAACGAGGCGACCTTCTTCCTGCTGGGCAGCAAGTGGATCTGGGCGAACGGAGCACCTTTGTCCGATAAGACCAATTACGCCACCGTCAAGACCGATGACGGACGTACTACTGTATTTATCCGGAACAAATATATCCTCCAGAAGCATGAGAACTTCCGCTTTATTCCCGACTACAACGATATAAATGATGAGGGACAGAAAAAACCGGAAGCCGTATATTTGAGTTTCTTCTATCGCGTAGCAAAAGCCGGACGGATGATCATCAAGTTCGAAGGACTGGATAAATCTGGTTTCGAGAATTTCAACGAGTTTTCCTACGATGGCGAACTTGACGTTACGGACGGATACCAGATATTCAATCACTCCGGATTATGGAATGGAACAGGCGACTTCAAATTGTCCTTCACGGGTGAAATATACCTGTACATGCTGGTGTTGAGTACCGACCGCGCAGAAGCCTTGGCATACAAATACAAAACGCTGTTCGAACAGTCTGAGAAGCTGGTAAAAATAGCAGCTGCCAACTTTGACAAGGACGGCAATGTCATAGAAACATCAAGCATCGTCACAACGGCAAAGTATAACGAATTGATGTCGCAATATTTTGACGAAAACGGAGTATTGAAGAATCAGGCTGGACTTGTAACAACCGCAATGGCAAACAAGTTATATGCTTTTGATGCTGATGGAAACATTGTGTCAATGATAAATCAGACAGCTTCGGACATTAAAATATCAGCAAAAAATATATCGTTGGAAGGACTTGTGACGGCAAACAGTAATTTCAAGATTTTAGAGAATGGAAGTATTGAAACTATTAAGGCTACAATAAAAAATTCTGAATTGACAGATGTTATCATTAATGGTACACTGCGGACACCATTCCGTGACGGCTATTATGTCCTATCCGCTGACGGTCCTTTAACTGTTTCAACACTTGGACTTCAGAATAACAATAATGTAGTTATACCTATACCCGGTGGAGGTTGGCAAACAGCTGTGGTGATTCCTTTTTCGTCAGAATATAACGGTTTTAGAGCTATAATCATGAACGACAACTGGGGGGCAGATACTTCAGGAGGAACATTGACACACACAGCCCCATCCGGGAAATACTATTTCGAGAACGGAGTAAAAAAGAACACATTGGAAATACCTCGAAATAGTGGTGTGGAGATAATAGGATACGGTGAGGGTGATAATTTCAAAGGTTGGATTGTATTAAACCGAATATACAAGTCAGATCATGACAACGGATTTCCATTACATGTAATGTTTTATGGTATGGTTAGGAATGACAGTCTTGTAAAGATTAAAAAGTATCATGATGAAAATATTACTTTTTCAAAAATAGGCACGGGAAAATACAGGATAACTTTTGGTCAGGCATTCAGCGACAAAAATAACTATACCGTACTCCTAACTGGGTTTGCTGAGGGAACTGGAAGGTATGCATCTGTATCGGCTCAGGAAACAACATATTTTGATGTCTATACAGGTGATGATGATAGCCCCAATGACGGTGGTTTTCAATTTTTAGTGATAAATACAGCAGCAATGTATGTTTAATTATAATAATTATGGCAAAATTAAACTTTGAGAATTTTACTGTACCAATAGGTATAAGTGGAAAAAACAAACGGACAGGCGATGCGCGTGAAAGTTTTGCAGACATGATATATATGAACATCAATGGAATTCGCGCCCATGCACTTGCTATGAAAATCTATCGGAGCGAGGGTGAAACGGAATATTCCGATGATGAAGTTAGACTGATAAAAGATGTGGCATATAAACTATGCGCACCTAATTTCATTGACGGGTTAAGAGCACAGCTTGAGGAAGGAGGTATCAATGAAAATAGTATATAATGAATTGATTCCTTTCAAAGGATTCAAGTGTATAAATCTTTTAGGGCTACTTTTTGTACGTAAGGGTTGCATCATGTCAGAAACAGACTTCAACCATGAGGCAATCCACACGGAACAGATGAAAGAGCTTCTTTATATCGGTTTCTATATTTTGTACCTGACTGAATGGGTGTGGCATCTTGTACGACTGAGAAATGCAAATGCCGCATACCACGCCATCAGCTTTGAACGTGAGGCTTACAAACATGAGAATGATATGGAATACCTGGAGACAAGAAAAATGTTCAACCAATATAAAACTGCATAATTATGGCAATATCACAAGAAGACATACAGCAGGTTCTCAACGCAATCAAGGCAGAGAGCCAGGGCGTGCAGGAACTGGAAGAGGTAACATCGCTAAACGGTGTCAACTCACTTCCTGCCGTTAAGGGAAATGAACTTGTGTCTGTTCCGGTTTCTTTGATACAAGAA
>ENA-OPJX01000092-OPJX01000092.1-human-gut-metagenome-genome-assembly--contig:-NODE-92-length-14368-cov-1.999163_pt1 | contig 14368 bp, 6 predicted proteins | sample MGYA00241778_ERZ501681 | MGnify/ENA primary metagenome ERZ501681 (study PRJEB25962, sample SAMEA2042374) | human gut metagenome | biome: human gut; feature: human-associated habitat; material: faeces... | reverse complement strand
TATAACCACTTTAACTCCAAATGACAATACCCAACAAGAAACGCTGTTTAATTTTTACTTTTTAATTTTTAACTGCGCTTGCTACTCGTTCTTCACTTAAAATTATATTATCCCCATTCCCAATTCTTCACACTCTTTTCTCATCTCTTCAGGCCAGATGCTGGCCTGTATCTCGCCTAAATGGGCTTTGTGGAGCAGCACCATGCACAGGCGGCTCTGCCCTATTCCGCCGCCGATACTCAACGGCAGTTCACCGGCAAGGAGCTTTTTGTGGAAATACAGACCCGACCTGCGTTCCTGACCAGTGAGCTTTAACTGGCGCAGCAGTGCTTCTTTGTCAACACGTATGCCCATTGACGACAGCTCTACGGCACGGGCGAGCGTGGGATACCAGATGAGGATGTCGCCGTTGAGACCGTTGCGGCCATCGCTGTTGGGCGTGGTCCAGTCGTCATAGTCAGGAGCACGACCGTCAAACGGGTTGCCGCCGATGCCAATGATGAACACGGCGCCATACTTCTTGCATATCAGGTCTTCACGTTCTTTCACGCTCTTGTCGGGATACATCTGCAGCAGGTCTTCGCTGTGGACGAAATGGATGTCGGAAGGCAGAAACGGCTTAAGAGCCGAATAATGCTCGCACACAAGATACTCGGTGCGGAGGATGGCGGCATAGATGCGGCGGACAACGCTTTTAAGGAAATCGAGATTGCGTTCGGCGCGCGTCATAACCATCTCCCAGTCCCATTGGTCGACATAGAGCGAATGAAGATTGTCCAGCTCCTCGTCGGCCCTGATGGCGTTCATGTCGGTGTAGATGCCATAGCCCGGCTCAACGGCATACTCTGCCAGGGTGAGCCGTTTCCACTTGGCAAGCGAGTGGACCACCTCTGCCTGAGCGTCGCCAAGATCCTTAATGGGAAACGTCACGGGGCGTTCCGTGCCGTTGAGGTCATCGTTTATGCCAAGACCTTTAAGCACAAACAGCGGCGCTGTTACACGGCGGAGGCGAAGCTCCGTTGAAAGATTCTGCTGAAAAAAGTCTTTTATCATTTTTATGCCCTGCTCCGTCTGCCTGATGTTCAGCAGCGGCTTATAGTCTACAGGCCTTATCAATTTGCTCATATTCTCTCTTATTAATCATAAAATACGGCAGCAAAGATAATAATTTATTATCAATATGCAATAATAACAGATAATTTATTGTCATTATTTCAATAAATACGCAGACGAAACAACACAAAGATCACAGAAAAGACACAAAGAAAGCATAACTGTAATTTATCTTACATATTGATTCAGCAAAATGACATTAAACGGCGACAGAATAAGATTTAGGTGAAACAGTGCCATTTTTTGCGCAAAATTGTGTGCAAAAATAAAATGCAGCACATCAGAAAGATATAAAGATATAATGCCTGGATGTGCAACAAGAGGAACGACGACGCCCTGCAAAAGGACACAAACGGGAAGCCGAAAGACCGCAAATCAGAAGGCGAAAGACGGCATAACGCAAAGCGAAATGTATAGTAATAAAACGGCAAAAGCATGCCTTTTGCAGACCGACGGCCATAAACCGGCACTCAAAACGCATGAAAACAGGCAGCAAAAGGCGCAAAGCGGACTTACCAAAAGACTAATACGGCAACAAAAGCGCACATACACAATATATCATTATGAAAGAACAACGCACCATTTACTTACATTTTAACATCACACAAATCATCAGAAAACAGCCCCCGACAGCCTGACCCGCATACACAAGGCACGCACCGGGCGCAAAGACACAAAAAAGGGCCGGGGGCTGAAAGCCCGGCCCTGTCATCACAAGAAGAAAATTCAGCAACGCTTTGCTTATATTATGCAAAAAAAATATCTGTTCACGGCATTAAGCCTTGGTGCAAGCCACATGACGGCAGAGCCGCTGTCTACTTGCCTATCCATCCGAACATCCTGTCGGGATAGTTGGTTATGATGGCATTCACGCCCGCCTTAACCATCTTCTGCGCATCGGCCTTGGTGTCCACGGTGTAAGGAATGACGCGCATTCCGGCAGACTTTGCCTTTGCTACGAAAGCAGCATTGACAATGGGATAGTCGGGACCGACAGCATAAGGCACAAAGCCGAGCTTGGTCATGGCAGCATCGTAGCCGCCCGACGTATTGTCTATCAGGTAGAGCAGGCGCATCTGCGGATACTTGGCATGGAGATACTTCAGCGTGCGCACGTCGAAGCTCTGCACGAGCAGGCGCGAACCGAGGTTGCGGGTGCTGAGAGCCTTTACACACTGGTCGGCAAAGGTCTTGTATTCGGGCGTAAGCTTGCCGTCGAGAGCGGCGTCAGACTTGATTTCTATGGTGTATCTTACAGGCGCAAGGCGGTGCTGATGGCAGTATGTTTCAACAGAATCGATTAGCGCCGTCACCATAGGCACATGTGTGTAGAGGCGCTTGCTGTCGGGGAAGGCAGGGTCTTTTACGTTGCCGATGACCTTTGCCGAAAGCTGTTTCCATGTGAGCGAATAGATGGGATACTTCTGTCCGTAGCCTTTGACATAGGGATCGTGCGAAACCACCACTACCCCGTCCTTGGTTACATGCAGGTCCATCTCAAGGTCGGTTACGCCGAGCTTCACGGCATTGAGCATTGCCTCGATGGTGTTCTCGGGATAAAGTCCGGCACCTCCGCGGTGAGCTATGACAGAGACGCGAGGTCTGATGACGTCAGAGACGGTGCGGCCGAAGCGGTTGGTCATAACCACCTTTATCTCCTTATAGTTGCCCACGGGCTTGCATCTGAACAGGTGCGACGTGTTGGCGGGGCGTCCGGCAGCAAACGTGCGCGAGCCAAACTCAAAGTCGACGCCCGTGAAGCGCTGCATGGTGCCCATCAGCTTGCCGTCCTGATACCATTCAACCTTGCATGCAGGGTCGTAGTCCCAGATGTTGGCAACGACATATCCGGGCTGCGTGCCGAAGTCGCCCTTGTCGTAGAGTGTCATCTGGCGTGAGAAGGGGAAGCCGGTGGCCTTATCCTGCCACTCGACACTGTTGCCGTTGACATCTACCACCATATATCCGTTAGGCGCTCCGCAGCGGTTGAGCCATCCGTTCCACCATGCTCCGCTGGCAGCTCCTATGTTGTGCTGATAGAGGTTGCTGTTGACCACCACGTTCTGAAAGTAATGGGTGTGGCCGCAGAACACATGCACCTTGTAGCCCTCGAGCAACTTCTGCAGCGAGGCAGCACCGCGCATGTTCTGGGCTGGGTCGTCCTTGTTCCATGCGGCGGCGTGCATGTTGAGGATGACGAGTGAGCCCTTGGGCACAAACTTAAGGTCGTTGGCGAGCCAGCGCAGCTGATTCTCCGTGAGCGTCTCAACATACGCCTTGTTGCCCTTATAGTTGATGTTCTTCAGCGTAACGACGTGAGCCTTGCCTATGTTGAACGAATAGTCGGTAGGTCCGAACACAGCCGCATAGGCCATCTCGCCGTAGGCTCCGGCACCAAGGCGCGCGTTGTTGAGTCCCTTGTAGCGCTTGTCGAAGTCGTGGTTGCCGATACACTGAAACATGGTTATCTTCATGTTCTTGAACGACGCGGCATAGCTGCGCAGCAGCGGCAGATTGTCGAACACGATGTCGCCCACGGTGATGCCCACCACCTCACGCGTCTTGCTCAGCGAGTCGACCACGGCACGCATGTCGGGCACCAGTTCGGTGTTCCATCTCTTCATGTCGGCAGCATCAAGCATCTGCGGGTCGGATATGGCTATGTAACTGAACCTGTCGGCAGGCTTGGTGCGCTTTTCGAGCACAAAGTTGCAGCTCTTAGAGCTTATGGCCGTCCTGACGGGCACGTAGAAGCCGGAGGCTATGCCGTTCTTGGAAGGCAGCTTGTAGGCGGCCGGCGTGGAGATGCTTATAAACTTGCTGACAAACGTGTCGGTGCGCAGCGTCCAGTAACCATTGGCGTCTGTACGGGTGAAGGCCATGCCGTTGTTGACCACCACTCCGCTGATGCCCCTGCCCGCCTTGTCGGTAACGCGGCCCTTTACGGTAAACACGTTCACACTGGCCTGACCATTGCTCAGAAGCATCATGGTGGCCATAAGGAATAAACATATTCTCAACTTCATAGGCTTTATGTTTTTGTTTTTATACGTTCGCTCTCTGTTATGCCGCACCCGTCATCGGCAGACAACGCCCTGCAACGTGCCGCTGCATAGGCAAAACACGCACACGCCATACTGCAAAACTGCGGCTGCGGGCGGCGCAAGTCCGGCGGCTTGTAAATTTTTGTACAAAATTACCAAAATATGTTTACATTGATGATGCATAAGAGGTTCAATTGCTTTAAAAAAGTATAACAAAAACATTTCTGCCGTGAAAAAGCCGTCAGAATGACCGATTTTTAACTCTGTCAGGCACATAGGGGCACTGACGGCACGGCACAACAAGGAGCAGAGAAGATGAAAACTGGCTACGGAGGAGAAGAAAAGCACGCATTGTTACAATAAAAAATTTAAAGTTACATTAATTAATATGATTACAAACCTAAAATCTGAGCGTCATAACATAAACAAGAAAAACTGAAATGAGAAAACTTTTTTTGTCTGCCATCGTTATGTTGACAACGACGGCACCAAATCTTTCTTACGCGAAAGACATTTACGTTTCCACATCATTCCATGAGCCGGCCAACGAAGGCCTGCGCTTTATCTACAGCTATGACGGACTGAGATGGGACACCATACAGGGCACATTCCTGCGCCCGGCGGTAGGAGAACAGAAGGTGATGCGCGACCCTTCGATAGTGAAAGGACCCGACGGCACGTTCCATCTGGTATGGACATCGAGCTGGAAGGGCGACAAGGGTTTTGGTTATGCATCATCAAAAGATCTTATCCACTGGAGCAAGCCAAGACTGATAAACGTCATGACAGACCCTACAACGGTGAACGTATGGGCACCGGAACTGTTCTACGACGACGTGAAGAAGCAGTACATGATAATATGGGCATCATGCATACCGGGCAAGTTTCCCGACTATAAAGAAGACCACTACAACAATCACCGTCTGTACTACGTTACGACAAAAGACTTCAAGAAGTTCAGCAAGGCCAAGGTGCTTATCGACCCTGACTTCAGCAGCATTGACGCCACTCTCGTAAAGAGAGGCAAGGACGACTACGTGATGGTGCTGAAAGACAACTCGAGAGACCAGCGCAACATCAAGGTGGCTTTTGCCAAGTCGCCCTACGGCCCATGGAGCAAGGCGTCGGAGCCGTTCACAGAGAGCTTCTGCGAAGGTCCGTCAACGGCAATGGTCAACGGATGGTATTACATCTACTACGACTCTTACCGCCACGGCATATACGGAGCGGCAAGGACAAAGGACTTCAAGAACTTCCAGGACCAGACAGGTGCCGTAAAGTTCCCTGTAGGACACAAGCACGGAACGGTGTTCATGGCCGACGAGGAGATTGTGAAGAACCTGATAAAGGAGAACCGCGACGCCGTTCACTACACCGGAACAACCGTGGCAACGCCTGCACGCCATGACGGCGGACTGTCGCCCGTGGTGGGAGTTCACAGCATTCAGACCATGAGAGGCGAACAGGGATGGCTCTATAACCATCAACCCATGATGGCATACTGGAAAGGCAAGTTCTACATGCACTACCTGACCGACCCGAGAAGCGAGCATGAGCCGCCCGGAAAGACCATGCTGCAGACTTCTGTAGACGGATACAAATGGACTAAGCCCGTTGAGCTGTTCCCTGAATACAACGTGCCCGACGGATACACCAAACCGACATGGCCGGGCGTTGTGGCAAAAGACCTGAAGGCCATCATGCACCAGCGCGTGGGCTTCTATGTGTCTAAGAGCAACCGTCTCATTGCAATGGGCAACTACGGCGTGGCGCTCACTCCGAAAGACGACCCCAACGACGGCAACGGAATAGGCCGCGTGGTAAGAGAGATAAAGGCCGACGGCACATTCGGTCCTATATACTTTATATATTATAACCACGGATTTAACGAAAAGAACACCGACTATCCTTACTACAAGAAAGCAAAGGACAAGGAGTTTGTTAAGGCCTGCGATGAGATTCTGGCTAACCCGATGTACAGAATGCAGTGGGTTGAAGAGGCAGACAGAAACGACGACATACTGCCGCTGAAGACTCCCTACAAGGCGTTCAGCGGATACACCCTACCCGACGGACGCAAGGTGGGACTGTGGAAGCACGCGCTGACAAGCATAAGCAGCGACGGCGGAAACACATGGAGAGAACCGGCAAAGAGGGCTCACGGCTTTGTGAACTCTAACGCGAAGATATGGGGACAGCGCCTTTCTGACGGCACTTATGCCACTGTATATAACCCGGCTGAATATCGCTGGCCGCTGGCTATATCGCTGAGCAACGACGGACTGGAATACACAACGCTCAACCTGGTGAACGGCGAGGTTACGCCTGAACGCCACTGGGGCAACTACAAGAGCTACGGACCGCAGTATACACGAGGCATACTGGAGGGCAACGGAACACCGCCGGACAAAAACCTGTGGGTTACATACAGCAACAACAAGGAAGACATGTGGGTGTCGTGCATACCCGTGCCTGTAAAGATAAAGGCTACAGAACATGCAGGAGGCAGCTTCAGCAAGTATGCCAAGCTGCAGGACATGAAAGACTGGAACATCTACTCGCCGCTGTGGGCACCCGTAACGCTCAACGGCGAATGGCTGACGCTGAGCGACAAGGATCCGTATGACTATGCCAAGGTGGAGAAACTGATACCGGCAACGAAGGAGCTTACTGTAGACTTCGACGTTAAGCCCGCACAGAACGACCACGGACAGCTCAACATAGAGTTCCTTGACGACAAGGGCAACATGTGCGCCCGCATCGTGCTCGACTCTGCAGCAACAATGAAGGTAAAGGGTGGAGCACGCTATGGCGGCATGCTGAAGCACTATGACGCCGGACAGACATATCATATCACAGCCAAGCTGTCGGTAGACGGACACGTGGGAACATACTTCGTGAACGGCAAGAAGGCAACGGCACGTATGTTCGACACGCCCGTTGACGCCATAACACGAATAGTGTTCCGCACAGGCGACCTGTTCACAGAGCCGAGCATTGAGACTCCTGCCGACCAGTATGTTGACATGCCGCGTGCCGACGAGCAGGACAAGCTGGCATCATTCTCTATTGCAAACGTGAAGACTGCATCGGCAGACGCCGACTCAGCATCAACAGTGCTAAAGTATGACGACTTCGCACACTATGCCGAATACTTCAACAACATGGAGGACGAGAACATCGTTACGGACATACCCAACAGCAAGTCGTCTGAATGGATGAGCAAGAACATACCTCTGTTTGAATGTCCCGACAAGGACATGGAAGAGATCTACTACTTCCGCTGGTGGTCGCTGCGCAAGCACATCAAGCGTACTCCTGTAGGACTGGGCATGACCGAATTCCTCGTTCAGCGCTCTTATGCCGACAAATACAACCTCATTGCCTGCGCAATAGGACATCACGTGATGGAGACACGCTGGCTGCGCGACTCGACATATCTGCACCAGATACTGAACACATGGTATCGCGGCAACAACGGCAAGGCAATGCAGAAGATGAACAAGTTCAGTTCATGGAACCCGGCTGCCATATATGAGGCTTACAAGGTGCTTGGCGACACATCGTTCGTAATGGCGCTGAAGCCGTCGCTCGAAGAAGAATACGCACGCTGGAAGAGCACCAACCGACTGAAGAGCGGACTCTACTGGCAGGGCGACGTGCAGGACGGAATGGAAGAGAGCATCAGCGGCGGAAGACGCAAGCAGTATGCACGCCCGACAATAAACAGCTATATGTACGGCAACGCAATGGCTCTGGCAGAACTGAACAAGCTGGCAGGCGACACAAAGAAGGCCAAGGAATACACAATGGAGGCCGACACGATAAAGAGCCTGATACAGACAAACCTCTGGAGCGAGAAGCAGTCGTTCTTCGAGACTATGAGAGGCGACACTCTGGCTGCCGTGCGCGAGGCCATAGGATTTATTCCATGGTATTTCAACCTGCCTGACGCAAAGAAATATGACGAAGCATGGAAGCAGGTGGAAGACGAGGAAGGATTCTCAGCTCCCTACGGACTTACAACGGCTGAGAGAAGACATCCTGAATTCCGCTCGCACGGAGTGGGACGCTGCGAATGGGACGGCGCCGTATGGCCTTTCGCAACAAGCCAGACGCTTACAGCCATGGCAAACTACATAAACACATATCCCGAGCCTGTTGTTGGCGACTCTACATTCTTCAAACAGATGAAGCTGTATGTTGAGAGCCAGCACCACAGAGGACGCCCGTATATCGGCGAATATCTCGACGAGAAGAACGGAGCATGGCTGATGGGCGACCGCGAGCGCAGCAGATACTACAACCACTCTACATTTGCCGACCTCGTGATAACAGGTATAGCAGGACTAAGACCGCAGGCCGACGGCAGCATTGTTGTCAATCCGCTTATACCTGAAGGCACATGGAACTACTTCTGCCTGGACAACATAAGCTATCGCGGCAACAACATAGCCATCGTCTACGACAAGGACGGACAGCGCTATCACCAGGGCAAGGGCCTCATGCTCTTCGTTAACGGCAAACTGGCCGCCAAGAGAGACGGTCTGGGTAAACTGACTTATAAAATAAACAAGAAATGAAACGTGTTATAATTCCGGCACTTATGCTACTGAGCATGAGTGCCGGAGCTCAAACTTTTGAAAACAAATTTACAAGACCGCTGAGCGACGTGCTCAACGACGTGTCGGCAAGATTCGGAATAAGACTGAAATACAACGTTGACACAACAGGACTGAAACTGGCGTATGCCGACTTCCGCGTGCGTCCCTACTCTCTCGAAGAGACTCTCAACAACATATTGTCGCCCTTCGACTTCAAGGCTGTTAAGCAGAACGACAAGCTGTATAAGATAAAGCCTTACGAATATCCGCGCAGACAGCCTGAAGACGGACAGAAGATGATAAGCTGGCTGACATCGCTTTACAACAATAAAACAGAATGGGAGGCACGACGCGACACGCTGCGCAAGGAAGTGAGAGAGCGCCTCGGCATAGACAAGCTGCTGCCGCTCTGCTCAAAGGAGAAACCCGAATACTCGAAGATAAGGAAGTTTGACGGATATACCGTGCAGAACTTCAGACTGAAGACAGTGAACGGCCACACTGTGTGCGGCTCTATCTACGCCCCGACGAGCAAGGGAAAGCATCCGCTGATAATATGCCCCAACGGACACTTCAGCAACGGACGTTACGGCAAGGTGCAGCAGTTGAGACTGGGCACGCTGGCACGCATGGGCGCGATATGCGTTGACTATGACCTGTGGGGATGGGGCGAATCTGCCGACGAAGTTGGCAGCAAGGCACACCAGACACCAGAGGCTCATGTGATGCAGGCATTAAACGGTATAAGGATACTCGACTGGATGATACAGCGCAAGGACGTGGACACCAAGCGCATAGGCGTGAACGGAGGCTCGGGCGGAGGCACTCAGACCGTGCTGCTGACGGTGCTCGACGACAGATTTACGGCTGCCAACCCTGTGGTGAGCGTATCGTCGTGGTTCGACGGCGGATGTCCGTGTGAGAGCGGAATGCCGATACAGTTGGCAGGAGGAGGCACATGCAACGCCGAACTGGCTGCAATGTTTGCCCCGAAGCCGATGATGCTGGTGAGCGACGGCGGCGACTGGACATCAACGACGCCCGAACTGGAATATCCTTACCTGCAGCGCATATACGGATTCTATGGTGCTACAGACAAGGTGAGCAACATACATCTGCCGAAAGAGCGCCACGACTTTGGCGACAACAAGCGCAACGCTGTATATAAATTCTTTATTGACACCTTCAACCTCGACGCATCAAAGCTCGACGAGAGCAAGGTTACGATTGAAGACGAGAACGCACTAAGATTTACACCTAAGAAATAAATGAAAAAAACACTACTAAAGACAACATTGCTGGCGGCCGTATGCCTGATGACAACAACAGAGGGAATGGCCGAAAACAAGCATGTGCTGTGGTATGACAGACCGGCATACACATGGACAGAGGCTCCGCCGATAGGCAACAGCCGCCTGGGCGCCATGATATACGGCACGCCGGGCTCTGAGCGTCTGCAGCTCAACGAGGAGACAATATGGGCAGGAAGGCCCAACAACAACGCCAACCCGGAGGCAAAGGAGTATCTGCCGAAGGTGAGACAGCTGGTGTGGGAAGGCAAATACAAGGAGGCGCAGGACCTGGCCACGGCACACGTGCAGGCAAACACCAACAGCGGTATGCCTTATCAGCCGTTTGGCGACCTGTATATCAACTTCCCGGGCAACGGCGAGTACACCAACTACTACCGCGAACTGAGCCTTGACTCTGCCCGCGCCATAACGAGATACACAAGCAACGGCGTAACATATCAGAGAGAATACATTTCGTCGTTCGACGGAAACGTAATAGCCATACACCTCACTGCAAGCAAGAAAGGCATGATAACCTGCAACGCGCAGATGACATCGCCGCAGCAGGACGTAACCATTAAGTCGGAAGGCAACGAGATTGTGCTGAGCGGCATAAGCGGATGGCACGAAGGACAGAAAGGCAAAGTAACATTTACCGGCAGGGCTACGGCAACCGTAAAGGGCGGAAGCATGAGCAGCCGCGACGGCGTATTGCAGATAAGCGGTGCCGACGAGGCTACAATATATCTGACAATAGCCACAAACTTCAACAGCTATAAGGACATCAGCGGCAACGACACACTGCGCTCTGAGACGGCTCTGAAAGAGGCACTGGCAAAGGACTTCAACACGATGAAGGCCGCACATGTAAAGAAATACAAGGCTCTGTATGACCGCGTGAAGCTCGACCTCGGCAAAGACGCATTTGCGTCAACCACAACCGACAAGCGCGTGGAGCTGTTCAAGAAGCAGACCGACCTGCATCTGGTTGAGACCTACTTCCAGTTTGGCCGCTATCTGCTGATATGCACATCTCAGCCGGGCACACAGCCGCCCACGCTGCAGGGTATATGGAACGACAAGATGCTGCCGTCGTGGGACAGCAAATATACATGCAACATCAATCTTGAGATGAACTACTGGCCGGCAGAATCGACCAACCTGACCGAACTCAACGGTCCGCTGTTCAGTCTTATCAAGGACGTGAGCGAGACAGGACACAAGTCGGCCGACATAATGTATGGTGCCGACGGATGGGTGCTGCACCACAACACCGACATCTGGCGCGTAACGGGAGCCATAGACAAGGCTCCATCGGGTCTGTGGCCTACAGGCGGCGCATGGATGTGCCAGCATCTGTGGGAGCATTATCTCTACACAGGCGACGTGAAGTTCCTCGAGAGCGTCTATCCGATAATGGAGAACGCGGCACGCTTCTTCAATCAGATTATGGTGCGCGAGCCTAAGAACAACTGGTGGGTTATCTGCCCCAGTCTGTCGCCCGAGAACCAACACCCCTACAAGGCAACAACGGCAGCCGGCGTAACGATGGACAACCAGCTGCTCTACGACCTGTTCAACCACGTAATCGACGCTGCCGACATACTGGGCAAGACCAAGACGGCTACAATAATCGACAGTCTGAAGCAGAAGCTCACGGAGATGGTGCCAATGCAGACAGGCCGCTGGGGACAGCTGCAGGAATGGATGGACGACTGGGACAACCCGGAGGACGTGCACAGACACGTGTCTCATCTATACGGACTCTTCCCGAGCAATCAGATTTCTCCGTTCCGCACACCCGAACTCACTGCCGCTGCACGCAAGTCGCTCATACACCGCGGCGACCCGTCTACAGGATGGAGCATGGGCTGGAAGGTGTGTCTATGGTCACGACTGCTCGACGGCAACCACGCATGGAAGCTAATCGGCGACCAGCTGACACTGGTGCGCAACGAGAAGAAGAAGGGCGGAACTTATCCTAACCTCTTTGACGCACACCCGCCATTCCAGATTGACGGCAACTTTGGCTGCACGGCCGGCATAGCAGAGATGCTCATGCAGAGCCACGACGGCTTTGTCTATCTGCTGCCTGCCCTGCCCGACGCATGGAAAGACGGCTCCGTAAGCGGACTGAAGGCGCGCGGAGGCTTTGAGGTGAGCATGACATGGAAGGACAACAAGATAACAAAGACAACTGTTAAGTCGGAACTTGGCGGCAACCTGCGCATACGTTCGGCTGTGCCTCTGAAGGGCAAGGGCCTGAAGGCTGCAAAGGGCGAGAACAAGAACAGACTGTTTGAAACTCCAACAGACATCCGTCAGAAGATAAACTATCCTGACGCTATCGAGAAGATGCCGGAGGCTGAGAAGACATATCTGTATGACATAAGCACCAAGAAGGGCGCAGTGTACACATTTGAAGCAGAATAATATATGTGGCGGAATATGGGAAAAACAGAACAAAGCCCATATTTCCGCCACTTTACGTATATAAGCCGGGCATGGCCAAGCGGCACAAAATCGGCCATGAAGCAACCGGCTCTGCAACCTACTGATATTCAAAGGGTTGCAAAAGGCTACCTTTAACATCGCAAAAGGCGGCCTTTTGGCGTGTAAAAGACCATGTTTCGCAACGCGATATGCCGTCTTTCACAACGCAACGGCGATAAGCTGGAACATAAAGAGGCAAAAGCAACTTTACAAAACTAATTGAAAAGTGATTGCAAACCTTATGAATTAACCGAGAAAAAGAATAATATTAACTAACAAAAATCAATAAAAAAGTAGTATGAATAAAAGCAGAATACTATTTATCGCAACCCTGCTGCTCAGCACTTTGGCTATAAATGCGGCAGGCAAAATCTACAAGCCGTGGAGCAACGGACGGCTCGTGGTGTCTGAGAACAACCGTTACATAGTGCACGAAAACGGACAGCCGTTTTTCTGGATGGGCAACACGGCATGGCTGCTGCCCGAACGTCTTAACCGCGAGGAGGCTGAATATTTCCTCGAGAAAGACCGCCTGGCAGGATATAATGTAGAGCAGATACAGGTGCTCAACGCCATCCCCACGTTCAACGTGTATGGTCATGCTGCCAACAACGCCGAGTTCGACTTCAGCAAGGTTTCTAAGCCGGGTGTTTACGGCTACTGGGAGCATCTCGACTATATCGTAGACGTGGCTGCCAACAACGGCATCTACATCGCCATGGACTGCATCTGGGGCTCTATGATCGACAAGATGGACGTAAAGAAGGCTGCCGCTCTTGGCAAATTCCTGGGCGAGAGATACAAGGACAAGCCTAACATTATATGGATGATTGGCGGCGACATAATGGGCGACAAGAAGCCTGAGGTGTGGGACGCTATGGCAAGAGCCATAAAGAAGGCTGACAAGAACCACATCATGACCTTCCACCCGAGAGGACGCACAACGTCGGCATGGTGGTATAACGACCGTGAGTGGATGGACTTCAACATGTTCCAGAGCGGACACCGCCGCTACGGACAGCGCAACGGCGACGGCGACTACACTATTAAGGAGAACACCGAGGAGGACAACTGGCGCTATGTTGACATGAGCTTTGAGAAGAAACCGCTGCGCCCTGTTATCGACGGCGAGCCTTCATACGAGGACATTCCGCAGGGACTTCACGACTTCTCGGCTCCGCGATGGATGGACTACGACGTACGCCGCTATGCTTACTGGGCTGTGTTCGGAGGAGCTTTCGGCCACACCTACGGCCACAACTCTGTAATGCAGTTTATACGTCCGGGCCTGAAGGCATCGTTCGGCGCTGAGAAACCTTGGTGGGAGGCTATGGAAGATCCGGGCTACAACCAGATGAAGTATCTCAAATGGCTCATGCTTAGCTTCCCGTTCACTGAGCGCGTGGCTGACCAGAGCATCATCTCAGGACAGAACGGCGAGCGCTACGACCGCATAATAGCTACCCGCGGCAACGACTATCTGCTCGTATACAACTACAGCGGCAAGCCCATGAGCATCGACCTGACAAAGATAAGCGGCGCAAAGAAGAACGTATGGTGGATGAATCCGGCTGACGGCAAGCTGACTTATCTCGGCGAATACGACAGCAAGGTCGTTGAGTTTACTTACGATGCAGCCTATCTGCGCGGCAGCGACCGTGTGCTTATTGCCGTTGATTCAAGCAAGAATTACATCGGCAAGACAGACGTAATGCTGAAGGAAAAGAACTAAGAAATTAAGAAGTAAGAGTTAAAATAAGTGCTCTAAAGAGAAGAACAAAGGAAGTTAGCGGATTGAAAATCCTTATACTTAATTCCGGCG
>ENA-OPJX01000072-OPJX01000072.1-human-gut-metagenome-genome-assembly--contig:-NODE-72-length-16259-cov-2.699248_pt1 | contig 16259 bp, 16 predicted proteins | sample MGYA00241778_ERZ501681 | MGnify/ENA primary metagenome ERZ501681 (study PRJEB25962, sample SAMEA2042374) | human gut metagenome | biome: human gut; feature: human-associated habitat; material: faeces... | reverse complement strand
TAATGAGATTCCTCAAACCCTGCTTTTTGCGCGATTTTCGGGCGTTTGACAACATAACGGATAACACCGATTTGAAAACCCGAATTAAAAATCAAGTCGTCATCAAACAACAATAGCAAAACATAATTTATAAAAACGACTCACACATACACCGGCGGTTGAAAGATTAAAAATTAATTTTCCGACGAGCTTTGCGAAAATACGATTTTTTGTCGTTCGACCAAATTATCGCTTGCCCTAGAAGCGTTTTTACTTTACTATATCAAATATGAATATCAAAGAAGCTTTGAAAACTCCGCCGAACACCGACGAACTCAAACAAATCTACAAAGACAACGGGCTTGTTTATTACACTCCGAAAGAAGAGTTGTTCAATTCGATTTCACATGCTCTCGGAGCGGTCGTAGCCCTCGTATTTATGATTTTTATGCTTTTGAAAGCGACAACGCCCGCGGCATACGCAACGGCGGTACTTTCGTGCGCGCTCATCGCGATAGAGTTCAGTGTATCGGCAACATACCACGGCGTATCGGACACGAAAAAGAAACTGACGTGGAGAACGCTTGATTTCCCCGCCGTCAACCTGAACGTGATAGCTTGCGCCACGGCAACTTGCCTTATGTACGGAAGCATATACGGTTACGTTGCCTTCGGAGTGTCGTTTGCAATCGCAGCGGTGATCTTCGTCCTTTGTCTTTACAGATTCGATATATTCAGAAAGGTGTCCGTTGCGTCCACCTTCGTCATCGGCGGATTGATGTTTGCGGCATTCTTCACGGCTTATTTCTCGCAAAAGGGAATATCGCAAGCGACGAGTTTCGTCTATCTTGCAGGATTGGCGTCTTGCTTGCTGGGTGCGGCGGTGTTCGGAGTGCACAAACGCTACGTGCATTGCTTGTTCCATGTTTTCGTACTTGTCGGGCCAATACTGTTTCTAGTCGCAACGTACATGCAAATTATCGCGTAAACAATACTCCGTATTCGAAAATTAAATCGGGTGCGGAGTATTATTTTAAAATCGTATTGATATACTTGTTAACCGTTTTACAGCAATATTTTCTAGCGTCTTGTTTTTCAGACGTCAAATAGGGATGTGGATATGTTAATATGTGGAAATTTTGTTCGACGTGAAACGCCACTAAACAGTGACAAAAAGCCATAAAACAAAGCACACATCAAAATCAATTATTGCAATAGCAACACAAATATAAGTTAGGTACAAAATCAAACATATTATCCGTGCGTAATCGTTTTAAGACGGATTAAACATACACCACAAAAATCAGCGAATACGCATAAGTACTTATCGGAAAATACGCGATAATAAATACTCAAAAAGAAGCGCAGCATATCAATAACTACGCTAAAAATCCTACGGTTATAAATCTTATAGATTTTATGTGAAACAGCAAAAAAAAATATAGAAAAATCGAGAAACAAAACAGCGCGAAAAATTCAGGTGAAAGCGCGAATAATTTTCTATACAATTTTACATGGAGAAAGACACAATTTTCCCAAAATGCCCATAAAAAGCCGAGAAAACGCCACTATTTAGTAGGGTTCTAGCGTTTTTCGTTTCACGTGAAACCGATGCCGAAAATCAAATTGTTCCACGTGAAACATAGCTATTTTAAATCGTTTTTCGCGATATATCGCACCGTTGAGAGTGTTGTTTAGGTGGTGCTTGTTATTCAAAACACAAACGATGACATGTGCTGGTTTTATACGGTACTTCCATGTCGTTTCGGCAAAGATCCCTTTTGTTTTAACGCACAACCACCACCGATTGCACCGAGTTAGGCAATCGAACCTATAGCGAACGTAGCGGCATGTTTTGATTTGAGACCATGCCCTCTTTTTATTTGAACTTTTCACTCCAACTTTACAATTTTTGCAAACTCTTATTTATTCAAAAATCACGCTATTATTCCACTGTTTAGTGGCAATTTTGCTATATTATCTAAAATGTTACACGTGAAACAATCACTGAGTTTTATTGGTCAATTCGATTATAGTCAAACATAGTTCGTTTGTCTTTGTTGAATATTCGGCTTTGCTTTTGAATTCGTTCGATGTTTAGTTTACACTTTTTTGATTTGCGTTTTGCTCTCGTCGCTCTTTGGTCGGAGTATTGTTTTCTTTTTTTGTTACATTGGTTCGTCTGCTGCTCGCCCTGCTTGCGTTGTTGTCCGTGGTCAATCTGAAATCTGAATTTGTTTAGATTTATAGGAAAAATTTTTGATTTTCTATAAGGTTACACGTGAAACAATCAAGGCAATACTATAAATTAATAATTTTTCGATGGCTTGTATTTTGTTTGAAACGTCATCGTTTTAAAAATACACACTTTACAATTTGTTTATATTAAATCTAGGGTTTAATTTTTTGCTCCAAAAGAATATACAGGATAGGGATAGGGATAGGGATAGGGATAGTACATAACTTTATTTTAATCAATGCTGTCATGCTGGATGAGATATAACTTTGTCTTTGCCTGTTGATCGATAAGATAATTAGGCATTCTCGATAGGCGGATTTGCATAAAATCCAAGCCGGATGTTTTATGTGAAACGTGGCACGCATTGTTTATAAGGCTTTATTGCGTTGATAATATAATAACTCATATTCGGTAAAACAACAAAGCGACAAAGTCGCGTGCCAAACCGAATAATGCCAACCGCCCAAGATAACGTTAATAAACTCACCATAACAGTCCGAACAATATTTGTAAGGCGTAGCCGCCCGGTAATCTAGGTGTCGGGTATTGAAATGGCGTTCGGTGTTTATAAAGACACTCAGACATAATCATACATTGTTCGGTGTGAAAAAGAGAATAGCTTCCGATATGCGTAGCGGCACTCAAACACGGAAATCAATTACATCAAATATCCTCGGCGCACCATCCTTTCAACAATCCGCGGAGGCGTCTGTTAATCAAAGCAATGCGGACATGGCGGTGCTTTTGCCTTTTTTATTCAAACCTGGTAGAAAACGCTTTTTTGAATTTCTATTTGTTTGCGATTTGTTTTCCGACGGATTGTCCGCACCGAATACGAAAATGCCGGACAGTAAGAAATACATAATCGTTTAAGAAAACCGTTGGCAATCTTAATCGATGTCTCGGCAAGTATATTAATTCGTTATAATTGAATTGTCGGTTTTTCTAAATAAAAAACGAAAGCATTATTATCCACAATACGACCGCTTATTTATCTTAATAATCGACAAAAACGTTATTATTCAACATACGGGCTTATTTAATCTGCTAGTCAAACAAAATATTATTATAAGAGCTTAAATCACATGAGCGCTTAATTCTAAAACTTCTCCGTATTAGTCAAAATCCAAATAGACTGCCATAAATCAACGTTTATACATCGGTAATAAATCCTTCTGTTTTACATCGGCAATAAACTCCTTTCATTTTCGCCTATATGAGCTTAAAACCAAACAAAATGCCATCTATAACGAAAACCACCGAGGTTGTGTAAAAATAAACGCGGTATAATGGTTTACTTGTAAACCATTATACCGCCTAGGGAATTTTTCTGTTTCGTTGAAACTCTTGCGCCGCTATTCGTCAATTCTTAATCGGAGGAAGGGCGGTTGCGCCGTCTTTTATCGCTTTGAGGATTTCGGGAAGGATTTTCTCGTATCCGGCAACGCCTTTTTCGACGATAGAAAGGAAGCTCACGTTTGCGCCCTCGTCCGCTTTATCGCTGACAACCTTGACGGAAAAAAGCGGAACGTTGTTTCTCTCGCAAGCAATTGCGATGCCTGCAAGTTCCATCTCGCAAATATCCGCGCCGAACTCTTTTGCAAGGCGGTGTTTGTCCTCGTTTTTTGTGACGAACACGTCGCCGCTTGCGACGGTCACGAGTTTCATTTGTTTGCCGATGTTTGCAAGCGCGTTGTGAATAAGCGTTTCGTCAAGATAAAAATAGTTGCTGCTCATTCCGCTGTACTGTCCGACCACTCTGTCCGTGTCAACGCCGGTGACGTCGAATTGATAATGCACCACACGTCTTGGCACGACAAGCTCGCAAAGTTCGAGATTTTTGTTGAGTGCGCCGACAAAGCCGAAGTTCAGCACCGCTTCTATGTCAAACAAATCCACGAGCAGTTGCACCGCAAGCGCGGCTTTGATTTCACCGACGCCGCTCGTTGCAAGATATATGGTGTCGCCGTCGTATTCGATTTGGCTTATAGCAACGCCGGATATAGTGTTTTGCGCCACGACGTTGCCGAGTTTTTTGAAGATAGGCAGAGTTTCTTCCGCCATAGCAGTTATGATTGCAATTCTCATACTTGCGCTCCCAAAATTTTATTTACAATATTTTAGCACGTTTTCGCGCCATATTCAATATTTGCAAAAAATAATAAGATTTTATTGTTGTTTTAATACGCCAATGCGATTTATATCGTTGAAAAAAACTTCGACAAATGCTATTCTATAAAAAAGGAGTTTTTATGGACAAAGCATTTCTCAACGACTGTTTATCTGAAATCGGCGTCAATCTCGCGCCAAACGCGCTCGACAAACTCGAGGGATATTTCGGCATGGTCGTTGAACAAAACAAAGCGTTCAACCTCACTGCGATAACCGAAGAAAAGGACTTTGTCGTAAAACATATCGAGGATTCCCTTGCCGGCATATCTCTTATACCCGACAATGCGAAACTTCTCGATATAGGCGCGGGCGCAGGCTTTCCGAGCATGCCTATTGCCGTTGCCAGAGAAGACGTATCCGTCACGGCTTTGGACTCGACCGCAAAGAAAATGACTTTCCTTGCCTCGTGCACAAAAACTTTGGGCGTAAGCAACCTCTCGACGGTCAGCGCAAGAGCGGAGGACAAGAGGGATTTGTTCGGCAAATTCGACGTCGTAACGGCAAGAGCGGTGTCCTCGCTTCAAATACTTTTGGAACTTGCCATGCCGTTTTTGAAAGTCGGAGGCAGATTTATCGCCTACAAAACCGACGAGAGCGAACTCGATACGTCGCAAAACGCTCGAAAAATCCTCAACGCAAAACACGTCGAAACGAAATCTTTAACCCTTGCCAACGGTGAAAAGCGCGCCTTGCTTGTCTTTGAGAAAACCGCTCCGACGCCCAAACAATATCCGCGCCAGTACGGAACGATAAAGAAAAAACCTCTTTAAATCGTATGAATTTCGACAAAAACCGCCAAAGGTTTGCGTCGATTTTTATTTTATGTGAAACTTTTTGTGAAACGCCGTTGAAAAAATAAACTTTCTATGCTATATTATTTTTATGGCGCATGTCGTATCCTTTGCAAATCAGAAGGGAGGCGTGGGCAAGACGACTTCGTGCGTAAACCTTGCATGCTCGATTGCCTCACTGGGATACAAAACTTTGCTCGTTGACTTCGATCCGCAAGCCAATGCGACAAGCGCGATGGGAGTGTTCGACAAAAATATCGAAAATTCGATATACGACGCCATGTCGAAGCGGAACGCAAAAGGATGTATAAGAAAGGGCAAATATGCCGATTTTATTCCGTCCTCGCGCAATCTTGCGGGCGCGGAACTCGAGCTTTCAAACGAAAACGAGCGCGAGATCGTTTTGAAATCAACGCTTAACAGCGTAAAAGACGATTACGACTTTGTTTTTATCGATTGCGCTCCCAGCATCAATTTGATGCTTATCAACGCTCTGTGCGCGTCTGGCGAAGTCATGGTGCCCGTTCAATGCGAGTATTTTGCGCTCGAAGGACTAAATCAACTGCTCAACACCGTGCGACTTGTCAAAACGCATTTAAACGACAATCTGCGGCTTGGCGGAATACTACTGACGATGTGCAAGCGGACAAAACTTGCGCGCGACGTTGAAAATACCCTACGGCAAACGTTCCGAGGCAACGTTTTCGAGACGTCGATACCTTGCAACGTGCGTCTTGCGGAAGCTCCGGGATACGGAGTTCCTATAATCGAATACGACAAAAATTGCCCCGGCGCAATTGCGTATAAAAATCTTGCAAAAGAATATATATCAAAGTTTAAGGAGTGACTTATGGCAAACACAAAAGGCGGCCTCGGAACAAAAGGCTTCAATGCACTTTTCAACGACAATGAAGAAAACGTCAAAGTCGATATTGCCGACGACATTCAGGCTCAGGAAATCGACATCACGCTCATCGACCGCAACCCCAACCAGCCCAGAAAAACTTTCGACGAGGACAGTTTGAGAGAAATGTCCACGTCCATTGCGACGTACGGCGTCTTGCAACCTCTGCTTCTCGTCAAGACGGACGGCGGAAGATACCTCATCATCGCCGGCGAGCGTCGTTTCAGAGCAAGTTTGCTTGCAGGGCTCAAAAAAGTGCCTGCAATCATTCGTGAATTTACTCCGCAACAAATCCAAGAAATCTCGCTCATCGAAAACTTGCATCGCGAAGACCTCAATGCAATCGAAGCGGCAGAGGGTATGCGCGAGCTTATGGACAACCACGGTCTTACGCAAGAGGAAGTGGCAAACCGCATCGGCAAATCTCGTCCGTACGTCACCAATACTCTTCGCCTTTTGCAACTTCCCGAGGAAGTCACGGCTTTGGTGAGAGAGGGCAAACTCTCGCCGGGACACGCAAGAACGCTCATCTCCATCGACGACAAGGATTATCTCGTTACGCTCGCCAATCAAGCCTGCGACAACAAGCTTTCCGTACGCGACCTCGAAAACCGCGTCCGCCTCTACTTCACAAGAAAAGCAATTCCGTCAGGACCGCGAGATACAAAAGCTCTTCCGCTCGAACTCAAAGAATTCGTGGGCGATATGAAGCGCATATTCGCAACCAAAGTCAAACTTGTGGGCAACGACCAAAAGGGACGTATCACAATCGACTACTTCAACAAGGACGACCTTGACAGAATCTACGCGCTTATCCAAATCTTGAAGTACAACGACAAATTATAATATTTTGTCAAAAAACCTACTTAAAAACAGCAAAACGCGCATATAAAGTGCGCGTTTTGTTTTTTTGCATTTATCGGCTTTTATTCGTTCAAAACTTGACCTTCGTTGATTTTTATCTTTTTCGCTTTGTTCGGCAGTGTGTATTCGGTGCAGGTGAGCAGGGTTTGAAAGCCTTGCGTCATTTCAAGCAAGAGAGTTTGGCGGGTATTGTCAAGCTCACTCAACACGTCGTCTAATAACAAAACGGGCGGCTCGCCTATTTCGTTTTTGTAGATGACGACTTCGCCCAGTTTCATTGCAAGCGCGATTGTGCGCTGCTGTCCTTGGGAGGCAAATTTACGACTGTCTTTGCCGTCTATCTCGATTTTTATATCGTCGCGGTGAGGGCCTACCGTGCAATATCCCAGCTCTTTGTCTTTTTGGCGAGAAGCGACGATTGCCTTGTACAACTCATCTTGGATATTTTGCGCGCCGTCCGTTTTCGAGCCGCTCTCGTATGATAGTTTGAGTGTTTCTTTTTCGCTGCTGAGCGCGCTATGAAATTTACCTGCCGCATCGTTGAGAGTCGCTATATATTCCATGCGCTTTTCAATTATAATCGCGCCTTCTTTGGCAAGTCCCGTATCCCATACGTCAAGCATATCGTCGATGCCGGGATTGAATTTGTATTCTTTGAGAAGATTGTTTTTTTGTTTTAGCGTCTTGTTGTAGCGTTGAAGCGCGAGGAAGTACGCTTTCTGTTGTTGAGAAAGTCCCACGTCCAAAAATCTGCGTCTTTCGTTGGGAGATTCCTTGACGAGTTTCATCTCGTCGGGGGAGAAAAACACCACTCCCAGCACGCCCAAAAGCTCGCCTGCGCGATTTACGGGAATACCGTCCACGGCAACCTTTTTTTTGCCTTGCTCGTCGATTTGCAAACAAATAGTGTGCTTTCTGAAACGCTTTTCGATGTTGAGTTTAACTTGCGCCTTGCTCTGCCCCAGCAAAATCATTTCTTTGTCTTTCGTCGTGCGAGGGGAGTGAAAAACCGAGCAAAGATACACGCTTTCGAGCATATTCGTTTTTCCGCTGGCGTTTTTGCCGTAAAGAACGTTCAGCCCGTCGTCGAATTCGACGAGGGCGGAAGGGTAATTTCTGAAGTTTTTCAGTTCCAGCGAAAGAATTTTCATACACAACAAGTATAACCCGATCGCCGTTTTTTTTCAACATCTTGTGTTTAAGTTTTCTTTTTTGAATTTTGCTTGAAAATTTTGTCGATTTTGCTATAATCGTAAGCATGATTAATCTAGAAGAATTTTGGGATGACGTAAAGAACGATTTGTCTATTTCCATCCAAGCCATAAGCTACGAGGTTTGGATTGAAAAGCTCGAACCAGTATGTTTTGCAGACAACGCAATCGTGCTTGCGACAATCTCCGCCAACGCAAAAAAAACCATCGATTCGAGATACCGCGACACCATCAAAGACGTGGTGTCTTCTCACAATCCTCAAATCAAGGACGTGGTTATCATCACCCCCGACAAAAAGGCGGAGTATTTGGACAAACAAACGGTTTTCATCGAGGATCAAGGCTTTGTCACCAACTTCACTCCCGAAGAAAAGGGCAAAAAGAAATGCCCGTTTCAAGAAAAATACACCTTTGAAAATTTTGTGGAAGGCAAATCCAACTCCTACGCTTTGGCGGCTTGCAAAACCATTGCCGAAAATCCCGGCACGACTTTCAATCCGCTCTTCATTTACTCGGGCGTAGGTCTTGGCAAAACGCACCTTTTGCACGCTATCGGCAACTATCTTTTCAAGTATAAAAAGAACGTGAGCGTGCTTTACGTCAGCGCGGAAGCGCTTGTAACCGAGCTTATCAACGTCATTCGCAACAAGTCCAACGAAGAAAACAACAAATTCAGAGAAAAATACCGCTCTTGCGACGTTCTTATGGTGGACGACGTGCAATTTTTGATAGGCAAAGAAGCCACTCAAGAGGCGTTTTTCCACATCTTCAACGACCTTTATCAAGACAACAAACAAATCATCTTGACGTCCGACCGCGCGCCGAAGGATTTGACCACTCTCTCGGACAGACTTCGCACGCGTTTCGGCTGCGGTCTTACGGTGGATATTCAAGTTCCGGACACCGAAACGAGAGTTGCAATCCTCAAAAACAAAGCCTCTCAATCCAAATTTGTGCTCAAAGACGACGTTGCCGAGTTTATTGCGGAAATCGCGCCATCTAACATTCGTGAAATGGAAGGATTGCTCAACCGAGTCATCTTCTTCAGCTCGCTCACAAACAGCTCCGTATGCACCGTAGACGTTGCCAAAGAGGCAATAGGCGGATTTATCGAAGAGAAAAAAGACACGATAGACGCAAGCGGAATCGTGGATGCTGTTTGCAAGTATTTCAAACTTTCGTCCGCGGACATAATCTCCAAAAAGAAAACCAAAAACATCGTCGAACCGAGGATGATCGCAATCTATCTCATCACCGAGTTGTTGCCGATGCCGCTTGTGCAAATAGGCGAAATGTTTGGCGGAAGAGATCACACCACAATCATTCACGCCCGCGACAAGATAAGCGAGGAAATCAAGTCGAATCCGCGCATCAAAGTCACCGTCGCAGACATAAGAAACATGATTCTCAACAGATAACAACTTAAAAATAGGAAAATATATAATAAAAAACAATGCAAAAAGCGTGCGAAAAGCACGCTTTTTTCGTTATAAAATTCGTATTTTCTTACTGTTTTTTCTCTGTGCTTCCGTTTATTTTGACGTAAAGATCTTTGATTGCGGCAAGTCCCGCCTTTTCGCCGTTTTCTACCGCTTTACCGTACATTTCAATCGCTTTTTTGTAGTCTTTTCTCACGCCGAAACCGTTTTCGTAACAGATTCCGAGATTGTGATACGCAACACCCGAACTGTACTTTTCAGCAGCAGTCCTAAAACACTTAACCGCTTCTTTTTTGTCTTCTTTCACGCCGTTGCCTTGTAAATAGCAAAGTCCGATATTGATAATCGCTTCTTCCTCGCCGAAATTATATGCGTCGATAAATAATTCAAAGGCTTTTTTATAAGCCGCTTCGGTTTTGACGGTGTAGTAGTAATAAAGTCCCACTTGCAGACACGCCATAGGATTTTCGCCCTTGACGCTCTTTTTCAGCCAATAAAGTGCCTTATCTTTATCGGGTGTTACGCCGTAGTATCCGCAAGCGTACGCCATACCGAGATTATATTGCGCGGCGGCATTTCCGAGTTTTGCGGCTTTTTTGAAAAGTTTGAGCGCTGTCTTTTCGTCCTTTTCGAGTCCTAATTCGTCGCCGAGATACGCTTCCGCCATTCGTTCGATTGCGTCCGGAAAGTCCATTTCCATAGCCATCTGATAATAGAACAGCGCATTTTTGTAATCGGCTTTTTTGGTTTCGCAAATCGTCGCCATACACCAATAAACGCCGACATAATCCAAATCGCACTGCGCAAAACAATCGAGCGCATCGTCGTATTTGCCTTTATTGTAATAATAATATCCTAAATCGAGAAGAGCGTCGTCTGTCCGAGTGCCGCCGCTTTTTTAAGATAATAAATATATGCCTTTTTGTCGGGTTCTACCTTATACATACCCGTTTCGCGAACGCGCGCATACATATAAAGACTCTCGGGGTCGTTGTGCTCTACGCCGTCCAAAAGATATGCCAAACCTTTCTTGTAGTCGTGCGGAACAAACCTGTCATTGAGATAGACGTAAGCCAAATCGAAATTAAGCGAGTATTCGCCGAGGCTCAATCCCTTTTCGTACCACTCTATGGCTTTGGGAACGTCTTTCAGTTCTTCATTGTTTAAGTAGATAAAGCCTATCTTTTTTGCGATTTGAACGTCTCCGAGATAAAAAGCACGCTCGTAATATTTCAACGCATTTTTAACGTTTTCGATCTCGGAATCTTCAATCGGAGTATTGAAATAATACAAATCGCCGAGAGCTCTTGCCGCTGCCGCGATACCCAAATCGGAGGCTTTGGCGTAACACTCGATTGCTTTTTGAATATCGATTTTTACATAACCGTTTTCATAGCAAAATCCAAGACGGGCAAAACATTCCGCTTCGCCTTTGTTTGCACCCTCCGTATAAGCGTCGACCGCTTTTTTATATTGAGAGCGATAGCCCCAAGTGTCGCCGAGAAGGGTATATGCAAAAACGCCGTTATCGACTGCTTTTTGATAGTAAATCGTCGCGTTTTTGAAATCGGCGTCATCGGTATATAAATTACCGATAGAAACGTAGTACTTCGGCTTTTTTACGGCGAGCCGTTCGTATCTTTTCATTTTATCGTTTATAGTGTTCATATTACCTTTTTACTGATCAGTTAATGATTTAGCGATTTTATGTAATTATACCACTCATCGACAACATCTAAATACGGTTTACCCTCTATTACAATTTGAGTATTCATATTGATCTGCCAAACATAATTAGTGCCATAAACTCTTGCGATATAATATGCCAAACTATCAGTTTGCACACGGTGTATAAAAGTCGTTCCTTTTTCGGTATAAATTGCCGAAAAACAATCGGCAAATAACCAAAAATCAAAATCATCAACCGTCGGTGTTTTGACTTTGTATTTTTTATACAATGTCAAAGTTTGCAAATATGTTTCTTTTTCTTTTACTTCTTTGTTATAAGGAAAATTATTTGCTTGCCCCGTAAACAGATAATACCACATTGCCATAGCATACTTTGATGTGCTTGCGTGCATTTCGGGTATCACTTCACGCGCATAACCGCTTTTCCCAAGATAAAATAATATATGATGAATATATTCGTGCGAAAAAGAACCGACAGAATACATATTGATGTAATCGCTATACGCATACCCCGTAATACCTGTAGATTTTAGACCATCGTCCAAATAGACGTTAATGTCATACATATTGCTTATGTTGAACACTTCGTCGCTTTCTTTTGTAGTTTTAGCATTATCTTTTAACCAATCGGTTAAAACACTGTATTTTGTAGAAAAAACATCGGCAGGCAATATTATATCGTTATATTCTCTGTTGATATAATAGGTGAAACAGCCTTGTTTAACTTTATATTCGTATTCTTTTGAATATGGCTCAAACGAATATTCGGGTAAACAGACGCCGTATTTCTCAGATAAAAATGAACTCAAATCGTCTTTACTCATAGAAAGAATGTCGATATACGTTTTATTATCGGATAACAAATCTTCTATAAGGCGTTTAGCAAAACTGAATGCGATTTTTCGTTCGTCATCTGCAAGATTGTCGATTTCATACAACGGAAATTGTAAGTCGGAGTATATAGAGTTTTTATTGATAACGGATAAAGGAAATTTTTCGCAAAGAGGCGAATTTGTCAGCAATGCGGAAATACCCGCATAAACACCAAACGGTAAATCGCTTTCTATATTTTGCGAATATAAAAACCAACTTACAATTTCTTCATAAGATGTTTTTGACGGTAATGAAATGCACAAGCCTAACGTTTCGTTAATCCCACAATTAGAAACAAAATTATCGCTTATTATAACGGTAAAATCTGTTTTTAGCAAGGTGTTACTTTTTATCAAAGAATATGCGCCAATCGAGTTTTCTATTAAAAAGTCTATTGTTTTATCGTCTTTAATGTCTGAACCAAGATAAATTTCAACGCTCTCTTTACTATATACTTTATCAAAATCAAATTCATTTGAAGTGTTTAAGTCTTTAACCTTCAATTCGCAACTATCCGTCAAATATTTGGGATCATAGTGCTTTTTTGTACAACAAGCTAACATTGTAGCAGACAGAATAAGCAAAACAACAACTAACGATATTACTACAACACGTTTCTTTGTAGTAGTAATTTTTCCTATATGCTCTGTTTCTCGCTTTAACAAGTTAAACCTCATTTTACATCTCCCATTATTACAACGTTGCAAACGGTTTGGACGATATAAGTTTGTAATCGTCATCGTGCGTGTAAAACTGTATTATCTCTTTATTGAATTATTTATGCTGTATTTAATAGGTTCAGGGTGCTTATTTTGTAATCTACCTATAAAATCGCAAATAATATCGTAAAGGTTGTCTTTTGTATACGCAAGTTTTTCAGGAAGAACATCGTTATCAGAAATTTTACCATCGTTGAATCTTTGAGCGTATACTCCGCATTCTTTGAGATAATTCATTATGACACATATTTTTTCTTTTTCGGGTTCAGAAAAAATCGGTTGTTCAATCAATGATTGCTTTATAAATTCACAAAAATAAGTAAAATCGTCGTCCCAATTAACATTTCCGTTATCTTGTGCCTCACAACGAATATTCTCGATTTCTCGCAACAATTCTCCTTGCAAATTTCGGGCTTGTCCACTTTTGGGAACAAAGTTTTGCCATATAAATTTGCACCCTTCAAAATATTGTTGCTCATATTCTTGTTCTATCAGTTCATCTATTGAAATAGTGTTTGACATATTACGCCCTCGCGCTCCATTGAGTTTTATAACGTTGCAAACGGTTTGGACGATATAAGTTTGTAATCGTCATCGTGCGTGTAAAACTGCTCCATAAGCCAATAAATACCGTTCGTGCCTTTTTTGAGTTTCTTTGCAAGTTGTTCTTTTGTCACAGGCATAACTTGAAATATCGAAACGTACTTGTTTTTGGTGATATAGCACTTCACGATACGAGGTGTTTTGAACACCTCCGGCAACAGCAACACGACGCCGCAATATTTCCCGTCAATTCCCATATCTATCGTATCGGAAACGGTAAGATTGTCCTTTTCGTTAAAAGCGTATTCGGCGGTAGACCAGAGCAATGAATTGAGAAAAAGCCACCCCGTATCGGCGTTTTCATTGTCCGTTGGGTCGGACACTTCAACTTCGGGGGATATAAACATCATATATTCGTTGCGGCGATTTGCTTTTCTGCCCCAACCTATTTCGCGCTCTGGCATAAAGTAATCGCTTGCGCCTATCGTACACAGTTTCCAAAACGGCAATTCGTCCGTCGGCTCGAAAACATAGGTCGTGACGGGTTTCATTTGCTCGGCAACGTCGGACAAAACTTCCTTTTTAAGTTGCATACCGAAAATAGGTTCTTCACCTAAAACACCGACGTAGTGTTCGTATAATTTTTGATGTTTTTTACTTTTCATTTTCATCTCGCCTTTTCAAAAAAAGTATATCATACGCACGCGATATTTTCAATTACATTTGTTTTGTCAAACAAAAGTATGTTATAAAGGCAAACAACCTTAAAAGTCGTTTAATTATATAGATAATTAAAATTTGCGGATTGACTTTGCCTTTTGGCGGCAATAAAATAAAGGTATGAAAAAACCATACGTTTGCGTTATAGGCGGCTCGAATGTCGATATAACCTGCACTGCATTTACGAAGATTCAAACAAAAGACAGCAACCCCGGCAAAACCACTTTGTCTTGCGGGGGAGTTTCTCGCAACATTGCGGAAAATTTGGCAAGGCTTGGATTGAACGTCGAACTTATCACGGTTTTAGGCACGGATTTCAATGCGCATATGATAGAGCAAAACGCTCTTTCGGTGGGTATAGACATATCGCACAGTCTGGTTGTAGACGAGCCGTCGTCTTGCTACGTATCCGTCAACGACGTTGACAACGATATGTTCGTCGGCGTTGCTTCGATGCGTATTTTGGACAAACTCACCCCAGAGTTTTTGGCAAAAAATCTCGACATTATCAACGGCGCGGCATGCGTCGTCACAGATACGAATATTCCCAATTGTCTTGATTTTTTGATTGAAAACGTTACTGTACCTATTTTTCTCGACACCGTTTCGGCAAAAAAGACGGCTATCGCAAACGACAAAATCAAAAATATCCGTTGTATAAAACCAAACGAGTACGAAGCGGAAATATTGTCGGGCGTGAAGGTATCGGACGAGCAATCCGCTCTCGACGCATGCCAAAAAATCGCGCAGAGGGGGATAGACACAATCTATTTGAGTTGCGGTGAAGACGGCTCTTATTGCTATCAAAACGGCAAGTTTACACACGTGCCGTTCTTCAAAACAAACGTGGTCAACACAACTGGCGCAGGCGATAGTTTTATGGCAGGCGTGGTGTATGGATTTATGAAGAGAATGAGCGTTGAAAAAAGCGCGGAATTTGCCGCCGCATGCTCTTCCGTCACGGTTTCGTCAATAGACACGGTGTGCAAGGATATTTCGGCGCAAAAAGTGTTTGACATAATAAACAAAAACGCATAAAATCATATTTTCCCGCAAAAACAAGTAATTTTTGCAGTGAAAAACAAGTGCAAAAAAACAAAATTTTCATATAGGAGCAAAACAATGCAACTCAACAATTATCTAAACGTTTCCGAAGAAGTCAAAAACGCGCTTGCAAACAACAAGCCCGTAGTTGCGCTTGAATCCACGATAATTTCTCACGGTATGCCTTATCCCAAAAACGTGGAAACCGCGCTTTCGGTTGAAAAAATCGTGCGTGAAAACGGCGCGGTTCCGGCAACCATCGCAATCATCGGCGGAAAGCTCACCGTCGGTTGCTCGAAAGAAGAAATCGAACGTCTAGGAAAGGGCGGATTGAACGTACCGAAAGTTTCGAGAAGAGATATTCCTTTCGTCGTCGCAAAAGGTCAGGACGGCGCAACGACGGTTGCCGCAACCATGTATATCGCCCACCTTGCCGGCATCGACGTGTTTGCCACGGGCGGCATAGGCGGCGTGCATAGAAAAGCTGAAACCACCATGGATATATCCGCAGACCTTGACGAGCTTCAACAAACAAGCGTTATGGTTGTATGCGCAGGCGCAAAATCAATTCTCGATATCGGTTTGACGCTCGAATGTCTTGAAACGAGAGGTGTGCCGGTTGTAGGATATCAAACGGAAGATATGCCTGCGTTTTACACTCAAAAGAGCGGATTTAAAGTCGATTATCGCATCGACACCCCCGAAGAAATCGCAGCCGCATACTATGCCAAAAATCAAGTCGGTCTCAACGGCGGTATGCTGGTGACAAATCCCATCCCCGACGAGTACGCAATGGACGCCGATTATATCAACCAAAACATTCAAGATGCGCTCGAAGAGTGTGAAAAACTCGGCATCCACGGCAAACAAACAACGCCTTATCTTCTTGACAAAATCCAAAAACTCACCAAAGGACAGAGCCTTGAAGCCAACATTCAACTTGTCTATAACAACGCGCGCCTTGCCTCTAAAATCGCAACTTCCTTGGCTGAATTGAAAGAAAAAAACAAATAATTATATCTTTGTTTTATCAAAGCGTTCTTATACACGGTATGTGCCTATTCAAGGTGCG
>ENA-OPJX01000051-OPJX01000051.1-human-gut-metagenome-genome-assembly--contig:-NODE-51-length-18490-cov-2.662838_pt1 | contig 18490 bp, 15 predicted proteins | sample MGYA00241778_ERZ501681 | MGnify/ENA primary metagenome ERZ501681 (study PRJEB25962, sample SAMEA2042374) | human gut metagenome | biome: human gut; feature: human-associated habitat; material: faeces... | reverse complement strand
TGTGGACTCCCCCCGCCACTTCGACATCGTTCGGAAGAGTGGTCATTTGAAGGACATCATTCATTCTCCTTAAAGAGTTTTCCCATGCACGAAACTCATTATCTGCAACATGTTCATGAAGCTTTGATTCAAAAGCATTTTCAACTTTTAAAGCAAGATTTCCATGAATAATATCATTATTTAGTATCTCTTTTGTTCCGCTATAAACTATCATTAGTTATCTCCAAAATTCCATTTACAAATTAAAAAAAGCATGGCTTTATAATTGAGTTTTACACATCAGTTTATGATTTGACTCTTTGCAACAACTTTTTCATATTTGTATTTTTCCAAGACAACAAATAATCCACTGTCTTCTTTGTATTTCCTAACAATAACAGTCGCTGGTTGTTTCCGTTCAAGGTATAATCCTCTATTAAATTTGCAAACATTTAAAAGCATGCCGCGATACACTTTCCCATTGTATGAAAATGATCCAATTATTTCACCCTTTCTATTTATTGAATTAGCGAAGAAGGTGACTTCTTCATTAAATGGTATATCTTTTTTTAAATCATCATAATGGTTTATTGTAGTTACTTCTTGAAGATTTTCATAAGATGTTTGAATGTGCTTAATCATTGAACCAATTGTTGTAATTTTTGATGCAGAGAGTATTCGTTGTTCCCCATTTTCTTGTGCTTTTTTTTGGCCTTCTTCGACAATCTTATTCAACGTATTATCGAAGGACAATAATGCCCTACTATTAGTCCTAATATTAAGACAAACAGCGGTGCCTTGTTGGCTGCTCTTATATAGTTTTTGTCCCTCTTTATTTAATACGATAGATGATTTGCCGCTGCTTAGTATAAAATAGCCATCACTCATAGCACATAATGTGCTTGCAACATACAAACCGTATCCCGAGTTTTGCCAAATATCATTTGGATCTTGATACGTTCCTAATGCACATGACAAACCTGGCTGCAAAGCCATCTCATTTGCTTCTTCATCATTTGTTGCATGGATTCTTACGTTTGAAGCCAAACTTTTTTGTATCCCGATTCCTTCATCCAATATTGCGATTTCGGCTTCATTGCGAGATGACCAGTATTGCCCGCATACCCATAATTCATTACTAGCTGAATGCTCAAACGCATTTCGCATCATTTCCCTAAAACAATATTGAACAGCATCCTTTACTTTTTGAGGCTTATCAAAAACAAGCATGTGCGCGAGAGAATACGCATGTTTGTCAACTTTCGCATTTAAAACGTCATCACTTTGGTATTCCTCATGAAGATTTTGAGCTGAAATTCGTTTGATTGGAATATATCTATAGCCTTGGTCGTTTTCCTCTTTAATATCTCCTTCATTATCGCCAAAACTTTGATAAAATCCAAAGCAAGCAGCAAATTCGCCACCTTGTGTTTTCAATTCATTAATGAAAGTATGCTTCGAGTCTGCACGCTTTTTAATATTCCGCCTTATAGCAGATGCCGAACATAGCAATCCAAACGGGTGACAATGTTGCATTTCTTCAAAGTTATACACATATTCATCGTATAATAATAGCTCATCAACATATTTCGAAAAGTTGATTGCGTTAACGGGAGTTAGCTCTTTAGGTATCCTTATCTCTATTTTACTATTTTCTTTCATAAGCATCATATCTATTATAAAAACTGCTCTATAGGTTTCCAAACATTTTTATTCATAACATTTTCATCCCAAATGGTGTTTGACAAATAGAGCTGCGTGCCAACCGCTCGGACAAAGCCCCATTTTATCTCTGGATGACGGCTCGCATATTCTTTTAATGCTTCAAATTTGTGATGTGCATATCTATCGATATTATTAGAACTGCCATCAATGCTCAGTCCACCTTTTGTTTCTATAATCCATATATCTCCAGATGTAGTAGTCATTATGTAATCAGGATAGAAATTGTTTCTTCTGAATCCTTTCCTAAAGACAATACTGAAAAAGTCATCGCCTTTATCTCCATTTTTGTAGTAACTATTAACAGCATTGCACGATTCACACCACCTTTCAAATTCAATTTCCGAAAAAGTTCTATTGGGCATAATTAAGATGTTATTGCCATAATCGATAAACATATTTTTTTTGCAGATATTAGTTGATTGCATATTTTTTTGCTGTTTATAATATTGCTCGCGTGGAATGGACCAATCAGAAACAAGGACATCCGTTTCTTCGATTTCCACGAAGCTGTTCTCATCGATTTGGCTGAATACATTTATCAGACGGTCTCTATTATTAACCAAGAAAGCATTATACTCTTTCAAACTTAATCCTTCAATTAATTTATTTTCTTTTTCATAATCCCGTTCTTCTTGAGAGAGAAGGCTCGTTTGTGGATCAAAAGGAGCGAATAAAATACGTAATGCATTCATTGCTATATTTTCATCAATGCCAATAGCACTTGAAATTTTTCTTTTTGCGTCACGAATTATAAAACCATCGTCGTGGTTGTTAATCTGGTGCTCGCCACTAAATTTTGTGCTAAGCTTTGTCATATCGTGAGTTGTTCTCGCAACGCCTTCAAATGATTCGGATTTCAGCATCGTACCAAAAACATATCCTTTATTTCTTGCCATCTCGATTTTATCGAGTTTTCCATCATGATCTACATCGCATTCTTCAAGTATGCGTTTGCGCACAACCTCGACAACGGCTTGTGGATTTACGGCAAAACGATCGCTTCCATCAAGACATTCTTTCTTGAGAATGATAGCAGGAGCTGTTGCTTTACGCTTGTATTGATATGTGTAGAATGAATCGCTTAAGCTGCTTGTTAACCCTTCATTAAATTCACTGTCTAGAGTATAAACATAGCAATTATCAATCAACTCACAGTCATAATGCCTGCGTTCTGGCATCCTACGTATCCGCCCGACAGTTTGGACATTGAATCTTTCAGTGCCACCTTCACGTAGTTTTACAAGTATTTTTGCTCGAGGGCAATCCCAACCTGTTGCTATTGCTTGCTTAAAAAGCAAGAACGCATATTGTCCATCTAGATTCTTGATTTCTTCTGGATTATCCGGATGATCTCCGCTAAACCATGATGTAACCAAACCTGAAGATTCAGGATAACCCAAATCTTCCAATGCTCTTTTTACTCTTGTTATCCATTCATCAGAACCATTGGGGAACTGGATCAAAACAAGCGGACGGATTCGCAAACCGCGTTTGTCATATTCCGCTTGTATTTCCTTGCGTTTTTTGTCAGCCAAGTCGATAAGTAACAAATCATCATCAAGTCTGTTGTTTTCTTGTATTGCTCTTGATACACCTTCATTGATGGATATACCAGTCGCAATTAAGCCAGCGCTGATTACTTCGTCATCCGTAATAATTTCATTGTGTTCGCCCCTGCTGATAGGTGTGGCAGATATTTTCAATATATGTTTTGGTTGAATGTTTCCAATATACTCATTGGCAGTCTCTTTATATTTATGTTCTTCATCGATAAGCATAAAAATATCTATACCAAAATTATGGCAATAGATGACTTTAGCCATTAAGTCTTTATGTTCTCCCTCGCGCAAAACAACGTTAGACTTTCTATTGATTTTATCCCAGTTGATGAAGAAAACTTGTCCTCGTGGATCAGGTTCGGTGATAAAGTCGTAGACATCACCATAAGGAATGCCAGACGTCATTTCTTTAAAACTATCTTCAGATTGTTTATGAAGTCCGCCCGCACCAGGGCAGAGCCATAAAAATACTGTGTTAGGGTTCTCGTCGAGATAATCGTCAATGAACTTGCTCACTATAATTGTCTTTCCCGAACCGGTAGGAGCAGAAAGAACAATTTCATTGTAGTCTGCGCATTTGCAAAGCAAGTTATCTTCGTGCTTTGCCTGAAAATCATACAATTTACCTAAAAACATTATTCAGCTGCCTCTCTTAATTCTTGGCCAAAGAATTCTCTTGGTATATACTTAAACCCTTTTTGTTTTAATAGTTTCATTTCATTGGCTGTCAAAATCATATTTTGATTAAGCCAAACATTCTCAATATTAACAAAAGCATCTGGATCCAAAATGTATTTTTTGATGTCATTTTTGTTGAGAATAAGAACATTTTTCACACCATCAACCTCATAAGCAGTTTGCAATTCTATCATCTCCTTTATATGCAAACAAAGTACGTTACTTAATAAATAGTCTTCAGGTTTTCTGGGAGTCCAATCACATTTAAAGTACTTTAAATTTGCAGGTATACCTGCAACATGATGTCCTTTCTTTGTAATGCCTATGATTTTTATAACATTATCTTCAACGACCCATTTTATTTCATCATATTTTCCACTGTTAGTTGAAACTATTTCTTCAATTATTGCTATTGTTTTACTTGCTTTTTTAAAAACGGCAGGGGTGATCTTTTGTTCAAATAGAGTATCCTTAACATCTTTATTATGAATATACCCCTTAATTGCGGCAACTAATCGCGGATATGTAATCGATGATGCAATGCCGTAATTTTGGCAAAACTCTCTCCATTTACTTGAAGTATCATCAATTGCGCCATTAATTGCTTTAAATTCTTTCTCCCTTTTTTCTCCAACTTCATTATTGGTACAAAGAATAAAACGGCGATTTCCGCCAATTTCAGCATTAAGCATCAATGCTGCATGCCCGGTTGTGCCAGAACCTGCAAAAAAGTCGACAATTATTGCGTTTGGACGATACAGAGTTACTGCCCTAAGACATTCATAGGTGTTATACACAGACTTAGGAAAGGAAAAGTCATTTTGAGGAACCATAGCCTTTATTAACTGAGTTCCATATTCGTTGGCGTCAAATTTTTTATCGGTCCACACTGTCCGGTACGGAGCATAATTTTTACCCAATTCAATATCATATCCAGTTTCTGTTTTTTTGACTCGGAGTAAATGTATTATTCCATCAACTGTTTGTCGTGCATATCGCCATTTTCTCTCAATTCCTTGAATGTCAATGGGATACACTGCATATATACCAGTTTCTTCATTATACTCGGTCTGTTTAGGGTGAATTGAGTCATCATCTGTTACGTCTTCGCCAAAACCTATGATCTTTCCATCTTTAACAAAAATGGGATAAAAGCAGTTGGCTGCATCATGTCGTTCAGATTCCGTTCCCCAGTTTCGCAAAGGAGACCAATCAATATCATCTTCTTGTATCGATTGTGCCTCTATAACTTTATACCCTTTCTTATAAACAAAGATGGCGAATTCATTTACATATGAAAAATTGTCGCCCTGTACCCCTCGAGGATTGTGAACGATTGTAATAGGATCAATAGTATAATTTTGTCCAAATACATCTTCAAGCAATAAAAGTGTAGTGCCTAATTCGTTTTCATCTATAGCACAAATTAACACCCCATCATCCTTTAAAAGCTTTTTGGCAAGCACAAGTCGAACATTCATCATGCTAAGCCATTTACTATGACGATAAGCATTTGTTTTATCAACGTAATCATTATTATATTTCCAATCTTTGGCACCAGTATTATATGGTGGATCAATATATATGCAATCGACACTATTTTTGAGTGTTTTTTCAAGAAGATAAAGTGATTGTAAGTTATCTCCCTCTAAAATGAAATTATATGGCAAGCTGGGATTTGTAGAAACCTCTCTAGACTTATCCTCGGTAAAAACGGGGATATTTAACTCCAATAATTCATCAACTTGTTCAGTATGTTCTTCCCAAACCAGCCCAAACTTCTTTTCGTTTAGATAGTTTTCAATTTCACTAAAAGCTCTTATCGATGCATCATCGCAATGTGTTTTTTTTAATTCATTTAAGAAAGATAGCATTCTTTCTCTTTTTATTTGTGAAACATTTGGCATTAATTATCTCCATATATGATATTTAAAATATAATAGCATAGTAGAGGAGAAAAATCAAGACACAAATCACTGTTATAGCCTTATTTCGCTAACTTCATTATGAATCATTGTCTTTATTACTTGCTTTTATATCAATCAATCATTAGCTTTAAATGTTTGCCTGTTAGACGTGCCGTAGTCTTGATACAAGTGGCGCCGCTACGCGTCGCCAAAGACTACGGCACGTCTTCTCTAAAAAACTAACACGAATCCGGGCAGATCAGCACGGAGCGGAGCGAGGTTTCGCGCTAACCCGCTTGGCGAAATCCTCGCTTATCCGTCATGCCGTTGCTGGTGTCTTGCCTCGGAATCTTCAGTGGTTTTTAGTTGGAAGTTCGTAGGCGCGATTTTGTCTTTTGGCTTATTACGCCTATCTGTTCGCCTTCGTCGTAACACATAAATTTGTCTTGCAACAACAGTTTTTTTTCTTCAACGCCTATACCGCATAGTACATCGTTTTCGTCTATGTCCGAAATAACATAGACGGGGAGTTTCCGAGAGTAAACAATCTTCTCGTGAGTCTTGTCAATGTACTTCAAAATGTATGCCATTGCGTTGCCCATTTTCACGAGGTTATCATCTATGCGTTCAAAGTCGTTTCGTCCAAAACGAGAGTTAAAGTATTCACTTTGCAACGTTAACTGCATTTTGTGTGTATTGAGATTAAAATCCTTCTTCTCAATCATATTGCCCGGAATAGTGCCTTCGGGTATATAAAACAGTCCGTGGAAGTGAAGTCTTTTCGTCTTTGGCGCACGCTCCCACACGCCCATATATCGCCAACCTTTACGCTTTTGAAACGTGTTGAAATACATGCTCAACTTCCTCCTAAATGACGCTTCATCGTGCTTGGTATCGTCGTATGTGAACGTCACGAAGTAGTTGAAATCGTTAAGGTATGCCTTGCGTATAAAACGTGTTTTTCTCGCTATAAGGCTCTTGAGTTTGGCATCCAATTTGGAACCAACATAAGCATCTGCATCTTGCTCTTTTGTAAAATACGGACGCATACCTTTGCACAAAAACATACGCCTTGTGTTCTTGCTCATACCATCGGATTCGACATATAACTTTTCAAAGACTTCGCTCCGTTTTACAAACATTTTCTTAGGCTTTGGCGGCTCAACGTCAAACGGCATATCATCCAATTCAACCGGTGTCATATCTGCAAAATTCCATTCGTCTTTAATTTCTTGTGACATAATTTCTTGCATTTCGGGTTCGTCGCTTGATATGCTTATAATTTGCATATCTTCGGTGACTTCGACGGGATTTTCAATGACACGCTTGCGCTTGCACGGATTGCTTGTATGCGGGATGGCAATGTAGTGACTGCCGTCGCTATAAACCTTTGCGTCTTTGTAAAACATATACATCACCCCCTGTCACGATAAAGCGCATCTATGAAATAACTGTGCTGTTGTTTTAGTTCTTCCACGCTCGCTTTCTCGGTCGCATAAGTGATATAGTCGTTCAAGCCGACCTTTGCTTTTATTGCCATATCGCTGAAATAATCCGAAAAACAGTCTGTCGAGAAACGCTCCTTATAAATCTTGTAATTCATAAGATTGTATCGCTCGCGATGTTTCTTGCCGTCCATAGTGCCTTGCTCAGTCTGTACGAACACGGTTGAGTATCCGTACTTGTTATAGATTTTCAAGTTGCGCTGATACAGCAAATTCACAAGCCATTTGAGCGTATGCATAAACAGCGTGTTGTCTCCGCGCTTGTAACGGAAATTGTAATACAGTTTTATAAACCACTTGAACGCCTTTTCCGCTATCATTTCTTCAAGCGTATAAAACGGCAAAGCAACGTGAGTTTCTCCGGTAGAGATAATCGTCACAATGTCGGCAAGATCTCGTGCGTCTGCGCCCCAACTTTCAGGGCGTTGCTCATCAGTGAAAACTTTTATGAACGGGAAGTTCTCAACGGTTGCCGAGTGCCTACACATTTTGAGCCAGTTATTGAAAAGGTCGTTCTTTTGGTTTGTTTCAAACGTGCCTTTCTTGACTTCTTTCAACTCAAGGTTGTTGCCACGCTCTTTACCCACTTCGGTTATAAGCACAACGCCGAACTCAAAACTGCCGTTGTTGATATTGTCCGCAATGACCTTTCGTCCAAGACGCAAAGTATCGAAGTCGAGAATGTGTGCATTGTGACTGTTCGTCTTATCACGCTTTACAAAGAAGTCCGCACTCCATATCGGGAAATTGCCACCGTCCATAAGCACGCTATCTTCTCTCACGGAATAGTTGGACACAATAAGGCTGGATTCTATGACGTATATAAAGTACAACTTTACATAGTTCGTCAACACGTCAAAAAGATAATACGTTTTGAGCTCGTCATTATATGTAAGTCCGTATAGGTCATAGTCATACCCGTACAACTGCCACTTTGCATTATGGTGTTTTTCAAAACGCTCTCGTTTCAATTTCATCCATTTCTCGATGCTCGCAAGATTATAGATGACGTGATGCTCCATACATTTGCGCACTTCCATTTCAAGTGCAATCCACGGAAAGGATGGGAAACGCATATCGTTTTTCTGCAAGAGTTCAAGCGCTTTCTGCCTAAACATAACGTCTTGCGAAAGTGCCATATCCGTAATGATTGTGGTCTTGCGTTTACCCATGCTTCCGCAAGTCATAGACACTATCGGAAGGGCGTTTATGAAGCCGCAATTTTGAGCCTCTTTATGACGTAAAATATCCACTGCGATTTTACGCCTAATGTACTCGAAAATGAGCCATGTAAAAGGCAGTAAACTCCACCACGGAAAATGCTTGAAAATCACTTGCAAATCTATGATGAGTTTCCTTGAAATCGTGTATATCGAAACGAAGTCAAACGACACCGAGAAATACAAAAAGTACGCAAAGAACGATATGACGATGCTCGCCAAATTCAGGCTACAAAACCAAATGATTGCCCACACAATCGGTATCCATTTTTGACAGCTTAAAAAGGCAAAATATCCTATGATAAATTGCCTTGTCGGGTATGTTATTTTCCGTGAAATTGCCTTGTGAATTTGTAGTGGTTTCGAGTCCTTGTTATGCTTTGTGTTAGGGGTTGAATATAGCTTTTTTATAACAACGAAAAGCACAAAAACAAAGGGCAAAACTATCACGAGAATTTGTGCCGCGACACCCAGTTTTTCTCCTACGATTTTACCATAGAATATGAAGTTGTCAAGGTTCGCAAACAATCTCCAAAACTCAAAGAATTTGACTTTGAAATCGCCAAAGTCAGATGGAAGTATAGACTTCCATTTTATAACGTTTGAGCCGTCGAGAATGCTCGGATTTAATTCTGCATCTATACCGAATAATTTGCAGAAGTAATATTTTATCGAGTGTATTAAGTCGGTTAAATTCTCGAATATGCGAATATAGGACGTTTTGAACACAAGTGCTGCAAGTAATATAAACGCTATTGTAACAAGCACGCTTATCACTATGTACGCTATGTTTTTCTTGCTCATAAGCCGCCTCCTATATTGGTTGCTACATTGAGTATTCTTGTCTCGTTATCGGTCGTAATAGAAGGCAATCGGCTACCTGTAAATATCAAGTAGCCGACTGCAAATACAACCAAAATAATGAGCAGAATACATACGATTCTTTTCACTGTTTTCATTGTATCTCCTTGCGCGTTTTGTCACTATTATCGACTTGTGATTTATGCTTTGCTTTACGTCTTCCTTTGACGGATTTTATCGCCTTGAACGGAGCGCAAATAACGAGCCAAATTCCTTTGAAGATATACGGCAGTATCGGCGCAAGAAGTATAAAGCAAATGACGAGAATGATAACCGCAATGATTATCTTCCACCATTCCAACTTCTGTGCCGGAACGGTAAATCCGTTTATAACGTCGGTAGGACTGGACACAACGGGAATGACGTGATATACGCCGTCCTTGTTGAAAGTCAGTTCTATGATGTCAAAGTCAAGGAATATGGTTTCGCTTGCAATATAGGTGTCAGCCTCGTCCTCGGGAACATAATTGCCTTCGTTGTCACTTCGTCCGCACGCTTGAGAGAAATAGTCCGTGTTTGCAAATCTGAACAATACCACTCGTCTGTTGAGCGCACTCTCTTTTGCATGGAACGCTCTCAAACTTGCGATGTCGTTCTTGTTCACGAGCAATCTTTGAGATACGCCGTAGTCATCGGCAATCAGGTCATCCGCTTTCACTTCATAGATGGGCGAGATGTCCTTATAGTCGCCACTTGTTTGAGGCCACGAAAAACCATAGTCCCAGAGTTTGTCCCACCACGAGTGGTTGGAGTCATAGCTCATAAGATTGAACGTGTCGGCAAGGTCAATGGTTTTGTCATTATGTCCCATTTGGCGTCCTTCATCAACGAAAGATTCAAACAAGTCCTTGCTTATCTCTCGTCCGTTGCAGTCTATATATCCGTTGCCGAGTTCGTTGGAATATCCATAGATATATTCGGCAACTCTGTTGGCCGCGACGTCGCCCGCAACGGGTTTTGAGAAAAGGAAGTCAAAGACTTCATCCAAATCGACATATGGCGAATAGAAAACCATTGGCATCATATCCGACTGACTGTTTGCCTTGCTCACTTTCGTAGAATTGAAAACTGCGCCGCCGGTTGTCTCTTCATAATTGGTACGCTCGTTGAAACACCAATCATATTCAATCGATGTATATCCATGAAATTGATTTGATGTTTGCTCAACCTTGTAACCCGTGAAGAGCCTATATGGGATTTGCGGATTGTTTTGATCTTTCTCGGTTTTGAGTTTTGAGCCTGCACGCATCTTTTGATAGAACGCTTCGTCGGAAGTTATGGCGGCAAGTTTGGTCTTGTACTCCCACCATTCCGCGCGTATCTTTTGCAACTTTCCGTACTCTTGATAGATTCGCTCCGAGATAGAAAAATACACCGAGTTGACTTCGTTGTAATGGTCTTTGCCTTTGCTCGAAACGTTGGTTCTGAACGATGAGTGATGCACTTCGAGCTTTAAGGTTTCAAGGTCTTGCACAACACAATTCAACGTAGATTTTGCATTGGCGTTAGGACCGTATCCTTCCGAATATCCCGTGAAAGTGTACGTTCCGCCGACGCCGTATTCAGTAGCGTTTTTATCTCCGTACGTTACGAGTTCTATGCCCGAAATATCGTATCTGCGCTCGTTGGTATTTACACGTTCCGCAAAGGTCTTGTCCGCTATTTTTCTATCTAGGATTTTGTATTTGTAGAACAGATTTTTATAGTCGTTGGATGACTTACTGCAGAACTGCAAATCAAACTTTTCATACCTTGTAGGCGTGCCGTTTTTGTCATAACTTACAGCCATTTGAATTTTGTTCTGTTTGCTGTTTGTTGACAAATTCAAGGCTTGTGGGTTATAAATCAGCAGATAAAGTCCGTAATTTGCTCGCATATTGGATTTGAACGAGTAGCAATACTCTATAAAACTCACAATGCGCAGCGTCCCGTTTTCGTTGTACGGATAGTCTTTTAAATCGAAAGGCTTTCCGTCTATGGTGGATGACAAAAGGTCATCCAAAACGTTCGTGGTGTCAAACGAGTTTTCACTTGACGCATACGCAATTTGCGGTGTCCCTTGCATCATCAAAACGATGGTGCAAAGGACCAAGAGTATTGCCATAACCAAACGGCTATTTTGCTTTGATTGTGCCATCCGGCTGTACCTCGAATACGAGTTGTTCTTGCAGCGTGACACCTTCCACCGCAACGTAATTATGGAAACTGATTTTAATCACCGCTTCGCCGTTGTACGAGTAAACAATTAGCGTGAAATTATCTACGGAATTGTCCACGTCGCCCGAATTGAAAGACACTTCTTTATCGGGATAAAGCCTTTGCAAAATGCTTTGCATTGTGTAGTTACCTTTGATAACGAAATCGTTTTCGTTTTGGGTAATGTCAAAGCCTTTTGTGAGATCTTCTTCCGCGCCGAAACTGTATATCTCTCCGTCCACCGTGAAATCAAAATCATTGTCGTGCGACACATTCGGAACAATCTTTACGGTATAACCGCTTATGTCCTTATTGACTGCTCCGAAAGTGTATTTGACAACGAATTTGTTTTCCGTGTCCTGCTTCATTATGTAGTTGTCATAGTCCGAGAGCATTCGCTTTCCATCGCTTTCAACATAAAAAGTTTTGAAATCAGATGTAAAACCATTAGTGAAGAAAGCAATAGAACCGACGGCAAGCACCAAGAGCAATACACATACGATTACGGCAATCGTCTTGCCAACATTCATTTGCTTTTTCATGCTCCACCTCTAATTAAAACGAAAGCGTCGAATCGGAAAGCGATACGCTTTGCACGCCTGATACCGTACGAATGCTGATGGTGGTGCTGATACCCGTTTTCACTTCGGTGACCGTGATAGTTACATAGGGGAGTTTGCCGTCCACATAACTGTCAAAAGACTCAACGACTTTGCGAGAAGGATCTGCCGAAATGCCGTAGTAAGACGAAGGCATACTACCACCGATAACTTTCAACTTGCCGTTCTCGATTGAGAACTTGTTGACGCTCACATATCCACCCGGTTTTTGAAACGAAGTCCAAATATATCCTGCCGATTCAAATACGTCCTGAACAACATAATCAACCGTGCCATAATCCGTGCTTTGATAGGTGCCAGATTTGTAAAGGTCTTTCTTAACCTTGATTGCGCCATAAGCAACAGCGGAGATTTTGTATTTGGGAGTGAACGAACTTCCTACAAGGCCAAACTCATTGTCAAGCGAGAGATTGAAATTGTAGGTCTTTGAACTTTCAATTTCCACAATTTTTGCGTTGTTCCACTTGCTATCGGTGATGGTTTTTGCTCCGGTGGGCGTCACTTTGATAGAAGTGGGCGCACCGACATAAAGCACTTGACATTTTGCTGTAAATCCGCCTTCTCTCGTCGTAACCGTGATGATGATTTCATCGTCACCGAATGCTTTCTTACAAGTTACGGTCGCGATATTGCTACCGTCGCTTTTCGGATTTACGGTAACGTAGTCAGTGACGTTTTCACTTCCGTGTTGTTTTGTAACACCCCATGCAACGCTCCAATCCACGAGTTTGTTGGTTGCCTCGACGGGAAGGACGGTTGCAGTAAGAGTTACAGATGCCGTATGACCGGAGTCTGCCGCAGTCGTTGCGTCTGCCGAAAATGCAAGTACGGAAGGCATTTCATATATTTGACCTTCAAACATATCTTTGCCATCACCCGATGCAATAGGCGTGTCGGTGTTGTTTTGTTTCATTTGCTGAATTACAAGCCCCAGCGCTGCGCCGACGCCTGCAAAAAGAACTATGATTGCCATAAGTGTCGCAATCCATTTGATACTGTTTTTCTTTTCTTGATTCATATTAATTCCTCCATTTTTTTGAAAGAAATACGGCTGTATTTCAAGCCGTATTCCGTGACGCTTATTTATCTGATAAGCATATTGAGCAATGCTCTGTCCGATGATTTGAACGGCTGAATCTTGCATTCGTAAACTTCGCCGTCTTCGTCAAAAGAACGTACGCCATAGGTGTTGCCCGAAACGACTTTGCCAGTTTTCTCATCCTTGATTTCGTAGGGCGTTACAACGAGTTCCGCTTTGTTTTCATTGCCGAAAACGATATCCAAAACCGTGTAACCTGTGAAGTCCGGGGGCATAAGTTGCACTCTTGCTTCGATACCGCGCACAACGCCTTTGATGAAGTATGTAAAATACTGCTTGCCGTTTTTCTCGTAAGTTTCTCTTTCTACAAAGATTTTCTTATCCATTGCTTATTTTCTCCTTATTTTTTCTTCCCGATAGTACGAGAGATGGTTCTTGCCTCGGATTTGGATTTGCCTTCGCCGAGAGCCTTTTTGTACTTGTACAGACCTGCGTGATCCGATTGTGCTTGCAAGTATCCGGAGCGAAGTCCTGCCTCATAATCCGTAAGTTGTTTGCCTTCTTTTGCACCGTGTTCGTGCACCTTGTTCTTACGCTCCGACGCGTAGTCCTTCGCTCTCTTGGAAGGCACGCTCCATCTGCGTTCGCCATATTTATTTGCCATTGAAAAATTCTCCTTTACCCGTTGTGCCGATAGTGCAGCATAGTGATTTGTCTTTGCCCGTGTTGCCGTTAGCTAAGCGCGAAATTGGTATATTAAGTTGTAGTTTTGTAATCATAAAGTCTTGATTGTGAAACATTCCGTTTCTTGCGACTTGTTTCGGAAGGTGGCCACCTTTATCTGAATTCAGTCCGCAATCAACAGTCGTTCGCTTGTCCTCGCTTTTGATTACGTCATCAGTATAGGGCTTATTTTTCACAAAAACCAGAACACTAATGTAAGCAAAAAGGACTGCTTTCAAATGATAATTAAACAGTAGTGAAGTACTAAAATGACACATTGAAATTTAATTGAAAGATAGATGAAACATGTTTGTAACAAAATCACATGTTTCTTATCTTACGAATAGAAACGAAAAATTATTGACATAATTACTTGTAATTTAGGGGGCAAAATGATACAATTCAGTTATAAATTGTCCCCTAAATAATTAAAGGAGTAAAATATCATGGAAAACAATTTCGAAATGATTCAAGAGTTGTTAAGGACTAAAGCTGAATATCAGGCAAGACTTAACCTTATCCCTTATGATGGAGTTGTTGAAATAAAAGAAGTATCAGATAAAAAATATCTTTATATTAGGAAAAGGGAAGCGGGTAGAAAGACGTCAACATACGTCGGCCCATATTCCGAAGAACTTCATCAAGTGCTGCTAAAAAGCATAAAGGATGCAAGGGAAATTAAAAAAGCGATTCGTGATATTGAAAAGCAACTTGCATCTTATGGCTATAGTCATGATGAACTATCGGCAAATGTTGTTTTGAATATTGATTTCGCGCGCTCGAATATGAAATCTATTATTTATGACCAAGCCGTGTTGGAGGGGGTTGCCACAACGTTCCCTGATACCGAACTCATAATTGACAACGGAAAAGTTAATAACGTAAGCGCAGAAGATGTGCAGAAGATTTTGAATTTGAAACACGCATGGGAATTTGTGCTAGATAAAGACGTAATTCTATCAGAAACAAATTATTACGTTTGTCAATATATCGCAAGATTGGTAAATGAAGGCTTTTATCAGCAAGGCGGTCGAATCAGAGCAGTACCGGTTACAATAGGTGGCACATCTTATATTCCGCCTATTCCGATTGAGCATCAAGTAAAAGAAGATATTGATAATATCATAAAGAGTAGTGACGATGTCGTCCAAGTTGCAATCGAATTGGCCCTATATGTTATGAAAACGCAGATTTTTAATGACGGCAACAAACGTACGGCAATAATATTTGCAAACCATTACCTGATTTCGCACGCAGGTGGTTTAATGGTCGTCCCTCAAAATCTTGTTCCAGAATACAAAAAAATGCTTGTTAAGTATTACGAAGGAAGAGATGAAGAAGCTATAAAATCATTTATGAGAGAAAAGTGCCTAAAAACATTTTAAGTCTACACAATTAATGAATACATAGATTTATCGACGACGTTGCGGAGTGGGCGGAAAATTGCCTTCAAACGTACGGCCATTTTACGATTATGGGCATGTAAGGTGAGATTTTTAAAAATCGCGAGGCGGATAGGTTTCAAACACTAAATTTATAGACTGTACATATTTAGATGTTCTTTGCTTTGCAAAGACTTATGCCACCGCGTGCGGATAGCGGTGGGAGAACCCACTTCTCGTGGCTGACGAGATTGCTCAAACGGCATCGCGGTGATGACAACAAGCACGGCTTATTGCCATAAACCGCATTTGTTTTCGCAATCACTAACCGCGACGCCAATTACCGCTATCAAATCAAGCAGAATCTACACTCAAATCATAGTTCCGCTCAATTGTCGTCTTGGTGTACTCTCCGCTATTACGCTTGCCTTGCTCGCTACGAATCCCGTTTCACGGGTGGCAGGGACGCAATTTGCGTAGCAGAGACGTAGATTACTCGTTTTGAGTGATTTTGGTTTCTCCGTAGTGTGAAAAGGAACGTATTTTTTGCACGCTTGTTTTTTTGCGGTGCTTTGAGGGAGAACACCCTTCCAGTTTGCAGAAATCGTAGGAAAACTGTTCTCGGCTACCAAAACCGCATTGTTTTGCGATTTCCTCTATGCCGAGATTACTTTGCTCCAACAAATGCTTTGCTTGAATGATGCGTTTTTCGGTTATCACGGCGTGTATCGTTTTGCCGTATTGCATTTTGAACAGCTTTTGAAGGTAAACGCTGGATATTCCCACGGACGACGCTATCTCTTGCACGGATATTTTGGACAAAAAGTGTTTGTTGATATAGACCATTGCCGAGTCGACGTATACTATGCCCGTTTTTTTGTGGCTCTCGGGAGAAATACAGTGAGATATGTCTATAAACAAATTGGTGGTTAACAAAGATACTTGAAGGTTGCGTTCGCCTACGGGGCAGGGGGTCGCCATTTTGTGGACGAGCTCTTTCATGGTGCTCAAAACGTTGTTATTGTCAATGAAGATGTAGTAGTTTTTGTCCTTATCGATTATTTTTTTCAAATCTTCGCAAAACGAAAACAGTTTTTGCAGCGGTAGTTGGAACGTGGTTTCGGGGAGAGTCGTATCACCGAGCAATGATGCGTCACAGGGCAAAAATTCCAGGTTGATTATTTTTGTTGCTTGCGATAGATTGGCGATTTTATGATAATACCCCGTGTTGACGATAATAAAACAGTTTTGATTTACGGTTTCTATATACGATTCGGTGTCCGTTTCGCTCAACGTCGCGCTTATCGGCTTCGGAAAAGCAAACAGACAAATCTTCCTTACGTCCGTTGAAAACAATCAGTTTATGAGCATCGAGGACGGCAAATTCGTTCCCAAAGCCGTCAACTATTGGATTTACGACAAAAAGGACGCAAGAAACGACAAAAATCTCAATCACGACTACTACCGCTTCGAGAGAGAACTCGGACAGGACGAGTATTTGCCCTTGCCGTGCAAGCCGGCAAACGAAAAGTTTTTCGAGCTCGATATAAACGACGACGATTTCTACAAATCTCTCAAAGAAAATTTGAGCGAAAAAAGCGGCAAGAAAAATTACAACTATCTCATCGTCGCATTCGGCTCCGATTTGGAAAATCTTGACTTTGCCGAAAAGATTTGCACGAAACTCAAAGAGTGGGAAATCTTCGAGCAAACGAAAGTGTTTGTCAAAATCCGCGACGATAAGCTCAAAAACGACGTTATCGGATGCGTTGATAAAGACGTCGATTTTATCGTGTTCGGCAACGAGGGCGAGCTTGTGTACAACGTAAACGCAATCGTAAACGAAAAGAACGAGGCGTTGGCAATGGACAGACATCGTTGTTACGAGCTTGCCTACGCATACGAGAGCGAAAAGAAAAAGGCGGCGCAAGAAATGCGCGATATCGTGAAAATAGACGAGGACGGCGAAAAACTCAAAGCTACGAGAAGCTGGTATAAGCAAGCTCAATTCCAGCGCGAAGCAAACATTTACGGCGTGCTTGCCATAAGAATGAAACTGCAACTCATCGGTTTCGACTTGCGCGACAAAGCGGATGGCGAGAAGGATGCGTCCGACGAGTTTATGTGCGCATACGAAAAAGACGATCCCATCGTTTACGACGGCAGCGAAATCGAAGGCAGAAAAGGCGTGGTTTACACCAACGACTCCTTCAAATTCGACAGTTTGAGGGGACGTATGGCTATCCAGGAGCACCAAAGATGGAACGCATACGCAATCACTTGCGGCATGATTCCTATGCCCGTTGCCAAAATGAAAGAGGGCAAATTTAAGAATTTCGAGCTTCGCAAGCACGGATGCCTTACCACTTTCGACGGGCTTGTGAATTACAGAAAAATCAGAGCGGAAGTCGAGCACAGGAGCGAAGAAGAAACCGACGTCATAAGATACGATTATCAGATATTGGACGACGTGAAATGGCTTGCAGGTCGCGCAGATAAAAAGATTGTGAAAAAGTAAAGGCGACCGATTTTTGAAAATAATTTCAAGACGTATAGTCAACAAAAAAAAGCACCGCTCAAACGGTGCTTTTTTTGCGGATGAGAGGCTGTTTTTTTAAGTACCGCTCGGATTGCCGAATTTTCCACGCCCCGTGCGTTGCAAACGGAAGCCGTGGCATAGTGCCTAAAAAGTTTTTTCTTGCACATTGTCCGATTGTAGTTTATAATTGTTTTATAAATTTTAGGGGTAAAATTATTGTGAAACAACTTACAAAAACCGAAAAAGTGCTTTTTGCGCTTTTGGGGCTTTCGGTGGCAATCATCGTTTTGGGCATTCTCTTTTTGCTCAACGCAATGCAGGATATGGAAAATCCCGACAATATCGCGTTTTTCACGGCGTTCAGCCAAATCGACAACGTTCTTGCAAAGTATATCGTGGTCATTCTCACTATGAGTGCGGGCATTATGCTGTTTTCAAACGTGGCGTTGAGATTCCCAAACAAGAAACTCCGCAACGGACTTACTATCGGAATTACGACGTTTGCATTTGTGCTCACTCTTCCGCTCGTGTACGTGTTTATCGCAATCTTGCCGCTT
>ENA-OPJX01000031-OPJX01000031.1-human-gut-metagenome-genome-assembly--contig:-NODE-31-length-23151-cov-2.298209_pt1 | contig 23151 bp, 20 predicted proteins | sample MGYA00241778_ERZ501681 | MGnify/ENA primary metagenome ERZ501681 (study PRJEB25962, sample SAMEA2042374) | human gut metagenome | biome: human gut; feature: human-associated habitat; material: faeces... | reverse complement strand
GCCGCTCACTTTTCGTTTTTGCCGACGGTGGACTCGAAGGTGCTGCGCACATAGCGCATATATGCGCACCGACACCGTGTCGCTGACGCGATTGACTTCGTAGCAATCGCTATTACGCTCGCGATGCTCGCTACGAGTCCGACAATAGCAGGGTGCTTGCACACGGATATGAGTGGATATATGAAAAAAAATAAGCGTTTACGCTGTTGCAAGGTTGTTTGTGAGTGCCGTAGGCGGTATTTCATACATAAAAAACGAACTCACAAAGAGTTCGTTTTTTTATGTGTCAAATCAATATTCTTTAATTCCTAGGATATAGTCGGCAGATACGTTTAAGACTTTGCACAGCTCGGCAAACGTGTCAAGTCTGGGCAACTTTTTGGTTGTACAGTATTGCGTTATCATTTCGGGTGAAACACCAACTTTTTCGGCAATTTCTATTGTTGAAAGATTCGAGTTGCGGATTTCCTCGCAAAGTCTTGTTTTTATCGTGTCGGACATAGTTTGCCTCTTGTCTTTTTTTTAAGTTTATAACCGTTGGTTAATAAATAATTGACAACTAACCGTTGGTTATATACAATAAAAGAAGAGGAATAAATATGGACTTTGTTGAGGTGAACGAACACATCGCAGAGTGGTGCGTTGTAAACGGATACCGTATTGTTGAATCGCACAAGTTGAAAAACAGACAAATTGAGATTGTCGATATACGATACGGCTTATTGCTGCGTATTTGCACGGATACCGAAAAAGATTTGGATTTGCTGCAAGATGCGCTAAACGGTATCGGTAGTGCAAAGATAAATAATTTGTACGACAATTACTATTGCGTATTCTTCAAAACGCGAAATTAAAAAAACGGGCTTGAAAATCAAGTCCGTTTTTTATCAAATGGGTTTTTAAATTTAGATTTGAGGAGCGAGCACGGGGCGTTTTGCGTTTTGTCCGATGACAAGTTCCTTGGTCATAAGTTTGTAGATTGCGGCGACGGGGAGGGCGCACACAAACGTTGCGAGGCAGCCGCCCAGTTCGTAAGGAATATCCGAGAGGAAGTACGCTCCGAAAGGTACTTTCCAGATAAGCACTGTTGCGACGACGGAAACCCAGTAGTACGCAAGCTCGGAAAGTGCGGCGAGCGATGCGTATGAAAACACGCTCATATCCTCGTGTTTGCGGTTGAAAACGTTGTAGCAAACAAGTGGCATCGAATAGCCGATTGCAACTTCGAGAAGCCACCATTGAACTCTGTAAAGCTCGGAAGGGAACCAAGCGATGCAACTGAGTTCGAATATAATTGAATACGCAATGATAAGGACTGCGTTTTTGGCGGGATTCATGGACGCCGCGCAGATGATCAAAATGGGGAAAACCACGTTTGCAAACGGAATTTCCAAAATGAACTGATCGTAGCACATGATGCCCAAAAGAGTGAACATTGCAATCCAGCCTTTGAGTCCGCTTGTCCTTGCAAGGCGTTCCGCTTTTGTCAATGAAATACCTTTCATAACTTCTCCTTGACGACTAATACAGCCATCCTTGATATACTAGCACCAAAACCTTGAGGTCGTCAAGCGTTCCGGGTTGTTCGTCCTCTCCAAACAAAGTTTGGAAGTTTGCGCACATTGCGTATTTTCCGTCCGCGGCAACGTAAACTGTTTCGAGGTTGTAGTTATCTCCGTTTTCAAGCGTTGCGTCGTGAAACATATAGTAGCGGTGTTGCGAAAGACGGAAAGAGATTTTGTCGTTTCTGTCCTCAAAAAACTTTACGACCGATTCGTAAACGGTCTTTCCGTAGCAGGGAATTTGCCATTGACAAATCAAATCGCCGTCTATTGTGGAGTGCGCAAAGCTGTCGCCTTCGGAAACTTCCGTACTAGAGCCGGGCATACGCAATTCAAGCGTAAAATACAGCTGCTTGCCGTCAACGATTGCATAATCGGGATTGTCTTGCGTGCTGTCGCCGCCCCAAACGTCGTTGCACGCGACGAGGGACAGCAATAACACCGCAAGCATTGCGATTGAAGCGATTTTCAGTGTTTTTTTTGCAACGTTCGCCATTGTTTAATTTCCTTATCAAAGGTTTATCACGGCAAAATCTTTCGAATATGCGCCGACGGGAGCGGGCGCTTCGATGCCTTCGATTTGCGCGATATACGCAATCGCAACCGCCATATCCGTGGTCGTAGATATCACGTATTTGCCGTTTTCGTCTTTTTTGAGACTATCTCTCCAAAGCGTTACTATGTTGTAGACTTGACCGTCTTGTTCTTCGATGTGATATTTGCACTCTTCGCCCTTGCAAACTTGAGAATGGTAGACCTCTTTGACGTAGTGTTCCATATCGATTCCGTTCATAAAGCCGTAGAGAAGCCCGTATTGCGGAGCGACGTTTGCACTTGTGCCGAGATCGTGGTTGTACCAGTTGCAAAGCCTATCCATATTTATCATTTCGTCAAGAGGTTGCCCCCAGCCGTCAGTGTAGGGGAAGTACCCCTGCATTGTTTTTTCAAATTTGACGTCGTATTCTTTTGTATCTCTCAAAGCCGCGGCACTGAGCGGACGTCCAGAAAAGCCAACCCAGTTGGGTGTGCCGCCGTTCTTTTTGAAGTTGCCGTCCTCATCCTTTTCGTAGTATGAGAGCATGTATGCGCGACTGCCGGGAACGGTTTGTTCGAGGTCGAAGCCTAGGTTGTAGGCGGTGAGCAAGCAAACGTTGTAACTGCCGTAGCCGAAACCGACTTGCGTTACGGGCATGCACGCTTTCCAAAGGGGTATGAGCTTGTTTTTGAGGGTTGTAAGTTGTTGACGTTTGTCGTCAGCGGCGTCGATCGTTTCGAAGTCGATCGCTTTGTATGCGGCAAGGAATGCGTCGTGTCCGTCTACGTTGCCGGTTGCCTGTGCGACAAGTCCCAAAAGCTCGACGTAATCGTCATATGTCAAGCGATTTGCGGCAGTAGAGCTTGCGAGGTTGTTGAGTGCGTTGTAGCCTTTGTTGTAAAGGTTGGATTGCGTGATTTCCGCACCTTTGAACGTGTACTTTACGCTGCCGTTTGACACGTATGAGTCGATATTCGTCAAGTAAGCTTTGATTGTGTCGAAATAGACGTTGTAGGAAGTGTCGACGTTGCCGGTTTCGTTGCACCATTGTTGATATTGATTGTAAATCAAACTCCAACTGTAAAGGAAATCGAGCACTCCGTACCAGCCCGTTTTTCCTGCGTCGGATGCGGGGAACAAAGAGTCGCCGATGCGTCCGTCTTTGCAAACGCCGCCTATCATGTTGAGGTAGGTTTTGAATTGCATCACCACTTCGTTGTCGTAGAAATCGCCCTTGACATAGCGCAAGTAAAGAAGCGGAACTCTCGATTGAGTGGTCTTCGAGGTGAGAATGGATTTTTTGAAAGCGTCGCTTTCAAGATAAGTTTTCAAAGAAACTTTAAGCTCTTCGGCAAGTTGGTCGTATCTGTCCCATTTGCCGACAATGTTCATATCGCGAGTCGGCGTAATGGTGTAGTCGAGAAGCGTATCGTTGTCGTACCAGCCGACAAACACGTATCCGTCGCGATCTTGGGGAGTGGGGAGCGTATAGCTTTCGCCTGCTTTCACCGACACCGTTTGCGTTTGACCGTTTTGCGTGAGCGTAAGCGTGTAGGTCGTAGGAGCTTGGTCGCATGCGACGAGCGCGATTGACAATACGAGCACGATTGCAAGAGCCAAACACAAGATTTTTGCGTTTTTGTTCATTGGTAGTTCTCCTTTTCAAATCTTTGATTTTGACAGAAATCAAAGTGTTGTTTTTAAGAATCTAACCGCCTTGTTTGTGGTTGAATTGCATGAAAAGGCTTTGACTAAAATTGATTTTTCGGCAAAAATATGGAATTTTGCCCTAAAACCGTTGCCGAGGTTTGTTTTTGAAAATAAAAAACGCACCCTTTCGGCGCATCCCTTCATTGCGTGCGTATAGGCAAATCGGGAACGCGTTTTTGCCTTGACGACGCTCAAATACGGCAGACTTACTGACTTATGAAAAAATGGCGCATGCAAGACACTCCGACTTTTCAAATACAGTGGTGGCGGTTGTTCGGGAATCGAACCCGATGTCTAAATCTACTCAGCATAACAACTTTTCAAACCGTATTCTATTCAACTGGGCTTATCATAACACAAAATAAACGACGTGTAAAGCGTGCGTTTCGTTTTGAAACTATAAAACGAAAAAATCCGACTTTTCGTCGGATTTTTTGCATTGAAATTGTCTTTGTAAGTTTGGTTTTTCTGCGTGTTTTTTCGCTGCAATCTTTTAGTGTTCGAATTGCGAGTTGTAAAGATTTGCATAGAAACCGCCTTTTGCAAGCAGTTGTTCGTGCGTACCTTTTTCGATGACGTTGCCCTTGTTCATGACGAGAATCACGTCCGCATTTTTGATTGTAGAGAGGCGGTGCGCGACGATAAACGACGTCTTGTTTTGCATGAGTTTTTCAAACGCTTGCTGAATCTTGATTTCCGTGCGAGTGTCGATCGAGCTTGTCGCTTCGTCGAGAATGAGCATCGGGGGATGAGTGAGCATAACTCTTGCGATGCAAAGAAGCTGTTTTTGTCCTTGCGAGATATTTCCGCCGTCGTCGTCGAGCACGGTATCGTAACCGTTTTCGAGGTGCATGACGAAGTTGTGGATATGAGCGGCCTTTGCGGCTTCGATGATTTCTTCCTCGGTTGCGTCGGGATTGCCGTAGGCAATGTTTTCTCTTACAGTGCCTTTTTTGAGCCAGGTGTCTTGAAGCACCATGCCGTAGCTCAATCGTAGCGACTTTCTGGTAACCTCGGAAATATCCTTGCCTTCGACTTCGATTTTGCCGCTGTCGGGATCGTAGAAGCGCATAAGAAGGTTGATAAGGGTGGTTTTTCCGCAACCCGTCGGTCCGACGATTGCAACGCGCTGACCGCTCTTGACGTTGAGCGAAAATCCTTGAATGAGGGGTTTGTCTTTCACGTACGAGAAGTAAACGTCGTCGATGTCGATGTTGCCGTGCGCGTCGGTCAATTCCTCAAAACCTGCGTCGGAGGATTGATTTTGCGCTTCGAGAAGGTCGAAAACTCTGCTTGCCGCAGCGGTCGCGCCTTGAAGCTCGGTTACGACGCCCGTTATTTCGTTGAAAGGTTTGGTGTATTGCGTTGCGTAGGAAAGCACGCAAGAGAGCGCGCCGACTGAGAGCGTGCTCATGCCGGGCACTACGCTGCCTTTTATAACGAGATAAACGCCCAGCACGCATACGACGACGTATATCACGTTGTTGACGAATCTCGTGCAGGGGTTGACCATTGCCGAATAGAAAGCGGCGTTTTGTCCCCACACTTTGAGGTCGCCGTTTATAACGGCAAATCTGTCCTCAGCGCGTTTTTCATAGCCGAAAATTTTGACGACGCGTTGATTTGACAACATCTCGGTTACGAGCCCGGAAAGCTCGCCGCGCTTTTTTGCCTGCATCGCAAACATATTGTGACAGCCTTTTGCGATGAAGTATGCCACAAACAACGAAAGAGGAGTGAGGCATACCACCACGAGTGCGATAACCCAGTTGTACCAAAGCATGAAGCCCAGCGTGCCGATTATCGTAACCACGCCGTTGAAGAGTTGCGAAAAGCCTTGAATAAGTCCGTCGGAGATTTGGTCAATGTCGTTGCCGACTCTGGACATCAGGTCGCCGTGTGAGTTGGAGTCAACGTAGGAGAGGGGAACGTCGTTGAGCTTTGCGTACGCCGAGGAGCGCAAATCGCGTATGGTGCGGAATGAGGCAAAGTTTATGCACAGCGACGCAAGGTATTGAAATACGAATACGCAAGCGATAAGTCCTGCAAGGATACCAGCGTTTTTGAATATAACGCCGAAATCCACGTTGTTTTCGCCGATGATGTAGTCCACCGTCTTGCCAACGACTACGGGTGCAAGCAGAGTTGCCGCAATCTGAAGTGCGGACAACACGAGTGCGATTATAATGACGGGCACGTACGGGCGCGCGTATTTGAGCAATTTTTTGATTGCCGCAAAGTCGGTTTTGTTCTTTTTCGCTTTTTTTGTGTCGGAGGCGTATTTTTTCATTTTGCTTCGTCCTCCTTGACTTGTGATAAACAAATTTCGCGATATACGTCGCAAGATTTGATAAGTTCGTCGTGAGTGCCGAGCCCGACGACGTTGCCTTCGTCAAGCACTACGATAAGGTCGCAGTATTTTATGCTTGTCGCTCGCTGGGATACGACGACCGTCGTCAGTCCTTTTTCAAGACGCAGATGAGCAAGTGCCTTGCGAAGTTTTGCGTCGGTGGCAAAGTCGAGAGCGGAAGAGGAGTCGTCGAGTATGAGAATGTCGGGATTACTCACAAGTGCGCGCGCAATGGTAAGACGCTGACGTTGACCGCCCGAAAGGTTTTTGCCGCCTTGCGCTATTTGCGTGTCAAGCCCGTCTTTCAACGTGTTGACGAACTCTGCCGATTGCGAGGTTTCCAGCGCGTTTTTGATGTCGTCGTCGGTTGCGTTTTCGTTTGCCCAAAGCAGATTGTCTTTTACGCTGCCTTCGAACAAAACCGCTTTTTGCGGTGCGACGCCGAATATTTCGCGGAGTTGTTTGTTAGTGTAATTTTTGACGTTTTCGCCGTAAATTTTCACTTCGCCGTCGGTTGCGTCGTAAAGTCTGGACATGAGCGAAACGAGGGTGGTTTTTCCGCTTCCCGTACCGCCCAAAATGCCGACACTGTCGCCTTTTTGTATGGTTAGATTGACGTTTTTAAGGAACGGTTCGCAATTGTCGCCGTATCCGAAAGATACGTTTTGCATCTCGATTGCGGGTGCGGTTTCGTCCTTTATCGCACCGCTTCCTTCCTGCATGGACGAGGACACTTCAAACACCTCGTTGATTCTTGCGGCGGATGCGGACGCTTTTGTGAAAGTCACCAGCAAGTTTGCAAACACGATGAGCGCGTTGAGAATTTGCGTCATGTAGTTGACAAGCGCGATGATTTCGCCTTGCGTGAGGTTGCCCATATACACGCTTTTGCCGCCGAAGTACAGTATTGCGATGATTGCAAGGTTGAGCACCGCATACGTGAGAGGATTGAGCAGAGAAGACATCGCGCTGACCTTTATCGAGGTTTGCGACAAGGATTGCGCCGCTTTGTCGAATACGGTCTTTTCTCTCCCTTCCGCTCCGAACGCTCTGACGACTCTTGCGCCCGACAAGTTCTCTTTGGTGAGCCTCGAAACGTCGTCGAGTTTCGCTTGAACGTCCTTGTATTTGGGCATAGTGGTGAGCATAATGATTGCAAGAAGTATGGCAATCACCAAAGCCGCCGCAACGAATATGAGCGACAGTTTAAGGTCGATGAGCATTGCCATAACGATTGCTCCGACGGCAATGAAGGGCGCACGCAAAACAAGGCGTATGAACATCGCAACCGCTTGTTGCGCTTGGTTTACGTCCGACGTCAGACGAGTGATGAGGGAAGTGGTTGAAAATTTGTCAAGTTCGGTGTAGGAAAACGTGTTGATGTGCTCGTACAAATCTCTGCGCAGGTTCGTGCCGAAGCCCAGTGAAGCGCGCGACGCGAAATACTGCGCCGTAAGCGAGAACGCAAGCCCGAATACGCCCAGCGCGAGAATAATCAAACCGCCGTAAATAAGCCCCGAAAAATCTCCGTTTCTGCCCATGGGAATTGCGTTGTCGATTATCCACGCCACAACAATGGGCGTAAACAGCTCGAACACGGCTTCTATAAGCTTGAAGATGGGGCCGAATACGGTTTTTAGCCGATAGCCTTGAAGGTACTTTAAAAGTTTGAGCATTGATATATTTCCCTTGAAGATTAAATTTTATTTTAGCAATTATTTTAGCATATCGGTGCGCATATCGCAAGCAAGATAAAGGACATATAAAAAACGCAACGTTGCGTATTTCCTGTTTTAATGCGATTTTTGATATTTTAACGCCGTTTGAAACGGAAAGCATTTAAATTTTTACGCCGGACGAAAAAATCATACGTTTGTAGGCATACAATATTGACTTTTGACTTTTGAATTATTATAATAATTCTAATAAAAACTAACGGAGATACCAAAATGAGTATTTGGCACGACGTTGATCCTCAACGTATCACCCCCACGGACTTTCTTGCATGTATAGAAATTTCCAAGGGAAGCAAAAACAAATATGAACTCGACAAAGCAACCGGATCGTTGATTTTGGACAGAGTTTTGTACACGTCCACGCACTATCCGGCAAACTACGGATTTATTCCTCGCACGTACAGCGAGGACAACGATCCTCTCGACGTACTTGTGCTTTGCTCGGAGCCTATCGTTCCGCTCGCACTTGTGAGATGCTATCCCATCGGCGTTATGATGATGCAAGACAGCGGCGAGATGGACTACAAGATTATTGCGATTCCCTTTAAAGATCCTACTTGGAATACATATAAGGAAATCGAGGAATTGCCCGCGCATATCATGGAAGAAATGTCGCACTTTTTCAAAGTTTACAAGCAACTCGAAGGCAAACAAACCACCGTTTTCCAAGTCAAAAACAGAGAGTTTGCAGAGCTTATCATCAAGGATAACCTCGAATCGTACAAAAAGAAATTCAACGTCAAATAAAGTTTTGCCTTTTTGGGTATTTGGAGAAATATGAAATACGATTGTATCGTCATCGGCGGCGGTATCATCGGCACGGCGGTGCTTGACAGACTTGCCCGTCGCAAGATGAAAGTTTTGCTTTTGGAAAAGCAGGACGACGTCGCATCTTTTTCAACGAGAGCCAACAGCGGTATCGTGCACGCAGGTTACGACTGCGATCCCGGTACGCTCAAGGCTCTGTTTAACGTCAAAGGAAACTCACTCACGTGGCGTGACGCAGAAGAACTTGACGTGCCGCATCTCAAATGCGGATCTATTGTCGTTGCGGCAAAAGACCAATTCGACGGCATCGAAAAACTTGCCGCCAAAGCAAAGGCAAACGGTGTCGAGGTTGAAATTTGGAACAGAGAAAAAACCCTCGCTTTCGAGCCTCATATCGCAGACGATATAGAGTATTCGCTTTATGCTCCGAGCGCAGGCATAGTGTCGCCGTATCAGCTTTGTATAGCATATGCCGACAGAGCGGTTACGAACGGAGCGGAAATTTTGCTTGAAAAAGAAGTCGTCGCAATCGAGAATAAGGACGGAGAGTATATATTCAAGACAAACGACGGGGAGTATGGCGCGAAATACGTCGTAAACTGTGCCGGCGCGCACGGAGCGAGCGTAAACGATATGGCAGGCGCGGAGCATTTCGATACGACGTACAGACGAGGCGACTATTTTGTGCTTGACAATACTGAGAGAAAGAACGTCAACACCGTCATTTTTCAACTTCCCACGGCGGCAGGCAAAGGAGTGTTGGTTGCTCCGACCGCGGACGGAAACGTTATATACGGACCGACGGCAATAGATACGACGGACGATGACGATACGGCATCTTCGCTGGATTCTCTCGACGCACTCAGAAAGAGTGTTCCGCTGTCCTACAAGTGCCCGGCTTTCAACAAGTGCATTAGAGTGTATTCGGGATTGCGCACGATTATCGGTCACGATTTCGTTATTGGCGAATCAAAGCTGAAAAAGAACTTTATCATGGCAATCGGCATTTGCTCGCCGGGGCTTACATCCGCTCCTGCTATTGCGGAATATATTGACGAACAAATCGCAAATGCGTCGGGTGCTCCTCTCAAAGAGGAATACGTCGTAAATATGCCCAAGCATAAGAGATTGCTCGAACTCGACGAGAAAACTTTAAACGACCTTATAAAAGAAAACAACGCGTGGGGCAGAATAGTTTGCCGCTGTGAAAAAGTCACCGAGGCGGAAATCGTCGAGGCAATCCGTTCGCCGCTTAAAGCGTACACGGTTGACGCGGTAAAGCGTCGCACGAGAGCGGGTATGGGCAGATGTCAGGGCGGATTCTGCGGCCCGAGAGTTATGGAAATCATTTCCAGAGAGTTGGGCATTCCCCTCGACAAAGTGAGAAAAGGCAACGGCGAAGACTCAAACATTGCGGTGTGCAAAGTCAAGGAGGTTCAAAGATGAATACGCTTTCTTACGACGTCGTTATAATAGGCGGCGGCCCTGCAGGTATGGCGGCGGCTTTGGCATCTCGCAAACACGGCGCAAAGACCTTGATTTTGGAGCGTGACGTGCGTCTTGGCGGCATCCTCAATCAATGCATTCACCAAGGATTCGGACTTCATTATTTCGGCGAAGAGATGACGGGGCCCGAATATGCGGACAGATTCAGAAAAACGGTCGAGGCGGAGGATATAGACGTTATGCTTGAAAGCATGGTGCTTTCCCTCGACGAAAACAAAGAAGTTTGCGTGCTTTCTCCCACGCAAGGATATTGCAAAATCAAGGCAGGCGCAATCGTGCTTGCAATGGGATGCAGAGAACGCACCGCAGGCGCAATCGCTTTGCCCGGCACTCGTCCGGCAGGTATTTATACCGCAGGTATGGCGCAAAAGATTTGCAACCTCGACGGATACCTCGTCGGCAAAGACGTGGTTATTTTGGGCAGCGGCGATATAGGGCTTATTATGGCGCGTCGTATGACCACCGAGGGCGCAAACGTCAAACTCGTGCTCGAACTCATGCCTTATTCGAGCGGTCTGAAACGTAACATCGTGCAATGCCTCGACGACTACGGCATTCCCATCAAATACAGCCACACCATCACGAGAGTTGAGGGTAAACCTCGCATGACGGGGCTTTGGTACGCTCCCGTCGGCGCGGACAGAAAACCCGATCTTTCAAAAGAAGAGTACGTTGCTTGCGACACGCTCTTGCTGTCCGTCGGTCTTATTCCCGAAAACGATTTGCTCTCTTCGACAAGCGTCGAGATGAGCAGAGTTACCAACGGCGCAGTCGTTGACGAGCACAGAATGACGAGCGTAGAGGGAATTTTCTCCTGCGGCAACGTTTTGCACGTGCACGACCTTGTGGACAATGTTTCGCACGAGGCGGAAACGGCAGGCGAATACGCGGCAAAATACGCTTTGGGTGTGATTGAAAATACGGGTGAAACCGTCAACGTCGTTGCAAAGGACGGAGTGAGATACGCGCTTCCTCAACGCATAAACAAGGGCGAGGGCAAAGTGCAAATTTTCTTCCGCGTGGGTGATGTGTACAAGAATTGCAAACTCGTCGTCGAAAGCGGCGGCACCGTTTTGGTAAGCAAAAAATGTATGGTGCTTGCGCCCGGCGAAATGGGCAACGTGATTATTGACAAGGAGTCTGTCACGGGCGACGTTGTTGTGAGGTTGGAAAAATGAATACGATTTGCATAATGTGTCCTATGGGTTGCCCTCTCACCATAGAGGAAGTAAACGGCGAAGTCGTTGTTTCGGGCAACACTTGCAAAAGAGGCGCGATGTACGGAAAGGAAGAGTACACCCATCCCAAAAGATGCGTCACGACTTTGGTTGAAATGAAGTCGGGCGGTGTTGCGTCTTGCAAAACGTCCGCCACGATTCCAAAAGAAAGAATATTCGACGTCGTAAAATTTGTCGGCACGCTCAAAGTGGACGACGACGTGAAAATCGGTGACGTCGTGGCAAAAGACGTGCTCGGCTTGGGCGCGGATATAGTTATCACCGGCAGAAAGTGATTTTTCGCAACACGGGCTTTATCGTGACGAAAACCGTATATAAAGTCCGTGTTAAGCACTATTTTAAAAATTCTAAAAGTTCCGATTCGAACGAATTAAACGCAAAAGAGGGGAGTTATGAGGATAAAAGGAAAACGCATATTCAATCATAGGCCTATGCTGTTTTTCGCTTTGTTTCTAACATTCGGAATAATTTTTTCCGAGGCTCTTTACGGCGCAAGTATGTGGTGGTATTTCGGCTTGCTTTTGCTGTTTATAATCGCGTTTTTGCTTGTTGCAATATTCAAAAAATCCCGAAAATCTTTCTATATTCCATTGGCTTTTATCGTCGGTTTTATTGCAATGACTGCGGTCAATTTGCAATACAATTCCGTAAGCGTAAAGGATTATACCGGCAGTATAAACGCAAAAGTCGGCAGCGAAATCGTGTTCAACGGCAAGTATTATTCTTTCGACGCAACCGATATATCCGTTGACGGAAAGACGATAAAATACGAGGCGCGTGTGTACGCTTACGTTGACGAGATAGATTTTTCGGCGGGGGACGTCGTGAGTTTTTACGGCAGGCTTCGTTATTATTCGCACGAGAAATTCGACAATTATTATCCGCGTAAGATTTCGAGCGGACAAAGATATTCGCTCACCGCATATTCGGCAAGCAAAATATCCGACGGTCAACTAAATTTTCCCGACAATTTGCAAGTGCGTATCAAGCGAATTTTACACCAAAATCTCGACGACAAAACCGCATCGATCGTGCAAGCGTTGGTGCTGGGTGACAAATCGGGCATGGATTCTAGTATGTACGACGACGTGAAATCAAGCGGACTAGCCCACGTGCTTGCAGTGAGCGGTCTGCACGTTTCGACGCTTGCGACGGCTATATATTTCGTGCTGAAAAAACTTAAAGTAAATCCGAAAATAAGTTTTGCAATCGTGCTTGTTTGCACTTTTTTGTATTCGATGCTTTGCTCGTTTACGGCGTCCTCTCTTCGTGCGGTGATTATGAGCGGCGTGTATATGTTTTCGTCGGCGTTTTCAAAGAAAAAAGACGATGTGTCATCGCTTTCGCTTGCCGCGATCGTAATTCTTTTTGTGCGGCCTGCCGATATATTCGACGTCGGATTTTTGTTGTCGTTTGCATCGGTTGCGGGCATATTCCTCTTTGACAGGTCGTTTGAAAAAGTCGGACTTAGAATTGTCGAAAAAGTCAGTCCCAAGCGTAAAATCGGCACGAAATTTGCAAAAGTATGCGCGCTTTCACTTTCGACAAACTTGTTTACTTATCCGTTTGTGGCATACTTTTTCGGGGAAGCGCCGACGCTTTTTGTACTGTCGAATTTCATTGTTCTGCCATATATCATGATGTTTTACGTGCTTGCGCTCGTGCTGACCTTCCTTGCGACGATTACAGGCTTCGGCGCAATCGTGCTTCCGCTCAAATATTTGCTCGTGCCGTTCAGATTGTTCGTGGGACTGGTGGGCAGCGTAAGTTTTTCCACGGTGTCGGTGTCCGCAAGCGTTTTTACGGTGATAAGCCTCGTGTGTCTTATGGTTTTCGTGTCGAGATTCGTGTTTCTCGACAGAGTGAAGAAGGCAAGAGGTGCGTGTATCATCCTTTGCGTCGGTATGTTTATGCGCTCGATTTTGCTTGCCGTAGGATGATTTAAAATTTGAAAACGGTTGCAAAATTTAAATTTTTCCTTTGATTTTTGCATATTCTATAAACGTAAAATCACCGAAAACGCCACGTTTTTGCCGTTTTTTGACGACAAAAGGCGCGTTTTGGCACAAAAAAATAAAAATGTATTGCGCACGCGCTTTTTGTGTGTTAATATATTTATGTTTATAATACTCTGATGAGGGAGTGGAAAACTATGTCAGATTTCAAACTCGGCCCAATTGACGGCGCCGCCGCATTGATCGTCCTTGTCGTTGCGATACTCGCAGCAGTTTGTCTCGTTGCAGTTTTGATTGTCAGCATCATTAAGGCTGTTAAGGAGCGCAACGATCAAAAAGAAGACCAAGCCGAAAACGAATTTTTTGCCGAATACGGCGTTACCGGCGAGGAATTGCGCCTCAATCAAAAGATTGCTCAAAAGCGCAAAGAACTCTTCGAGCTTATGCGCAAGAAAGTGCGCAAGGTTAAAGACGAGCCCGTCGTCGAAGAAGTGAAGGACGAGCCTGTCGAAGAAAATGCATCGGCAGTCGAACCCGAGCAAGAGCCCGTGAGGGAAGAAACGATTGCGCAAGAAGAAGTCGCTCCCGTCGTCGAAGAGGTCAAACAAGAAGAGCCTGCTCCCGTCGAACCCGTCCAAGAGCCTCAAAAAGAGGAAACGAAAGAAGAGGTCAAAGAGGAAGTGAAGGAAGAAGAGCCCGTCCAAGAACCCGTCAAGGAAGAAATCAAGGAAGAGCCCGCCCCCGTCGAAGAACCTGCTCCCGTGGTCGAACAAGTTCAAGAACCTATTAAAGAAGAACCTGTTCAAGAAGAACCGAAAAAACAAGGCGTCGAAAAACCCGCCGCAAAGAAAGTCGTAAAGAAGAAACCTGACGATTGGTCCAAATACGACGGAACTTACGAGGGATATTATTACGATCCCGAAGACGCTTGCTATTACGAAGGTACGCCTTCGCCCGCACTTGCAAAGAAACTCGCCGCAAAAGAATCCGAACTGGAAGCTCTCAACGCAAACAAGGACAAAAAAGTCGTCATCAAGAAAGTCGCTCCTCCGTTTGCGGCTCTCAAAACGCCCAAGAACAAACGTAACGCTCCCAAGCCCGTTGCAGGATTTGACGAGTCCGTCATTTACGGCAAATACGTCATCGAGCACGTGGACAAAGAGGACGGCACGCAAGAGTGGTTCTATACGCTTTACGATGCAAGCGGAAACAATATCTACGAAAGCTCGAACTACTCGACTCAAGAATATTGCGAAAGGGCAATCAACCGCTTCAAATCGCACGCTATCATCGGTACGTACACAATCGAGGCTGCCGACGGCAAATTCTTCTTTGTGCTAAAACGCAAGACCTACGTGCATAAGGGATCTCCTCAAAACACCTTTGAAGCTGCAAACAACCATATGAGAGAGATCAAGAATTTCGCTCAAACGGACATCGTAAGAGTTCAATAAAAACTCAAGGCGCAACGGACAATCCGCTGCGCTTTTCATATTGCAGACAGGAGTAGAATATGGATTTTTCCGCAATAAAACAAAATCTCGAAAATCACGGATTTATAGTGTCGTGTTTTCAATCGGCAATAGATGCGACAAAGTATCTCGACGGCGTTATCGACGGCAAGACGATCGGCATAGGCGGTTCTAAAACCGCCGAACAAATGGGATTGCTTCAAGCACTTGAAACGCACAACAGGGTGCTTTATAGATTCGGAACGTACAAGTCGCCCGAAGAGGTTATGAAAGAGGCTCTTACGTCCGACGTGTTTATAACTTCCGCAAACGGTGTTGCCGAAACGGGTGAAATCGTCAATATCGACGGCAACTGCAACAGAATCGCCGCCGAGTTTTACGGACACGAAAGAGTGTATATTATCGTTGGCTCGAACAAGATTCAACCGACCTTCGAGAAGGCGTTGTGGAGAGCGAGAAACGTCGCTGCTCCAAAAAACGCAAAGAGGTTTGGCAAAAACACTCCGTGTGTTGTCAACGGCGACAGATGCTACGATTGTTCTAGCCCCGAACGTATTTGCAGGGGGCTTGCAGTGATGTGGCGTAAGCCGTCCAATTCCGCAAAATACGAAGTGGTGTTGATTGACGAGGAATTGGGATTTTAATAAAGAAAATCGCACAAAACAAAATCCGCCGATATCGGCGGGTTTTTTGAAGTTACCGGTTAGACGACATTTAAACTCATTGGTCACGACATGGTAAACGAATGCTAAACTCTGTCGCTGCGCGTCGTGATGCACTTTCGTGTCACGTCCCCTCTACGGCATGATCTCTGGGGGCGGGATTTATGAGCGTCAAACTTCAAAACGCGCTCAACCCGTGTCAAACTTTAAGGGAGCCCCGCCGATTACCGAATGCATTAAGTCGATAGATGAATCGACACACCGTTTCAATTCGTATGACGGTTGCACCGAGCATTTTGCTTATTTGTGTAATCGGGTAATAGATATTACGGTGATTATATTATGTTTTATCCGTACGACTTGTCAAGCGTATGAAAGACGTTTTTTACTATGACGCTGTTTTTCAAACAAAAAACACCGTTTTGCTTAAATATACATCGTTTTTGCGGTAGTTTTTTATTTATTCGGTCGCTTCAGTATTTGTATTTTTCTTTTGCATCTTGTCTTTCAGTTTCAGAAAGCATTTTTCAACGACTTTTGAAAGTGGTTTGTCTATGAGAAGTCTTATCTCTTCGATCGCGATACACACCGCAAACGTTGCAGCCGCAAATCCGAGCATAATGAGAAAAGAATATTTTGAATCGTAAAACGTGTCGACGTGGAAAATATTTCGATACATATAAGCGCGCATTTCGTTGCTGTCGTGTATCAGATAAACGCCGAACATAGTCGCGGACAATCCCGTGACGAATTTCGACAAACGTGCGGAGTTCGTTTTTACGTCTTTGAGTGCTATAAGGAGTATTATTGCGGGAGTCGAACGCACGATAGAACATTGCGCGGTGTTGAAGAAATATCCTGCCACAAGCGTTGCGATATAGGCAAGAATCGGGATAAAAATCCATTTTTTCGGAACGGTCACGTCGTATTTTCTTATGAAAGCGGCAATAAAATACAGCATAACGAACCATATGACGTTGTAGCCGTCGCCCATGGCAAGTTGCGGGACTATGTGAACGTCGCCGGCAAGTATGCCGAGAACGATCGACACGACGCATATTGCCAGGTGCGTCTTTTTGTTTATCCGCTCGATGACAATGTTGAGGAGCGGCGAAACAAGCATCATGAATATGTATGCCGAGAAAAACCAGTATTTGCCACATACAACGGGAAAAATAGACGACAAAAGCCATTCGACAGAGAAACTTTCAACGCCTTGTATGCATAGAAAAACCACAAATAAGGTCATGCCGTATATCCATACTTGCGCATAAAGTTTTGCAAGTCTTTGCCATTTGAGTTTTTTCGACGTACAAGTGAAGTATGCGCCGATGAGTACGAATAAGTTTACGGACGGATTGAAAAGGGACGTAAGTATTCTCCCGAAAACGAAATTCGCCCCGTCATGTTCCGTATAAATCCGCCGTGTCCTAAAAAATGAGAACAAACGATGAGAAACATCGCAACGATGCGTGCTATATCAAAAGCGCAGTTACGCGACTTTTTTTCAATCGGTTCTATTGTGTTGGCTGCGATTTCCGCAGAGTTTTCTATTTCTCGTTCCATTCTTGCATTATATAACAATAACTCTCGTCAATCAATCAAAAAAATGTTAGTATCGCAACAGCACGCTCTTTTTGCGGAAATTGTTCCACAAACGGCGCAATCGCTCGATGCGGTAAACATCTGTGTACCAACGGTAAACAAAGCACAATTTTGCCGAATAATAAAACCCTTATGGACACAAAAACAGCACCCGCCGACAAATCCGACGAGTGCTGTTTTTTTATAGGAATTGTACTGTTTGGTAGGGAAGTGATTACTTTGTCAAACCCTCTTGCACTGCGACTGCGCAAGCAACGCATTTATAGAACCAAAAAAGCACCTTTGCAGGTGCTTTTGGGTTTTTGGTTCTACTTTGCTGCGCAAAGACAATGCTCGTTCGCAAGTGCGGAACGATTACTTTGTAAGTCCTTCTTGTACTGCAACCGCACATGCAACCGAAGCACCAACCATCGGGTTGTTGCCCATGCCGATGAGGCCCATCATTTCGACGTGTGCGGGAACGGATGACGAACCTGCAAATTGTGCGTCGGAGTGCATTCTGCCCATCGTGTCGGTCATGCCGTAAGATGCGGGACCTGCTGCCATGTTGTCGGGGTGAAGAGTACGGCCCGTGCCACCGCCGGATGCGACGGAGAAGTATTTTTTGCCGTTGTCAACGCACCATTTTTTGTAAGTGCCTGCGACGGGGTGTTGGAAACGAGTGGGGTTGGTGGAGTTGCCGGTGATGGAAACGTCCACGTCTTCAAGACGCATGATTGCAACGCCTTCGGTGACGTCGTCTGCGCCGTACACTCTGACTGCCGCACGCTCGCCGTTGGAGTATGCGGTTTCTTTGACAACTTTAACTTCACCGGTGAAGTAGTCCATCTTGGTTTGAACATAAGTGAAGCCGTTGATACGAGAGATAATGAAAGCCGCGTCTTTTCCAAGTCCGTTGAGGATGACTTTGAGGGGAGTTTTGCGGACTTTGTTTGCCGTTCTTGCAATGCCGATTGCGCCTTCTGCCGCAGCAAACGATTCGTGACCGGCGAGGAAAGCGAAGCACTTTGTGCTTTCTCTGAGGAGCATTGCGGCAAGGTTGCCGTGTCCGAGACCGACTTTGCGTTGTTCTGCAACGGAGCCGGGGATGCAGAAGGATTGAAGTCCTTCGCCGATTGCTTCCGCAGCGTCTGCGGCGTTCACGCAATTCTTTTTGATTGCGATTGCGCAACCCACGGTGTATGCCCAAACTGCATTTTCAAAGCAAATGGGTTGAATGCCTTTGACGATTGCATTGCAGTCAACGCCTTTTTCAAGGCAGATTGCTCTTGCTTCTTCGAGGTCTTTGATGCCGTATTGAGCAAGAACGCCGTTGATTTTGTCTATTCTTCTTTCATAACCTTCAAATGTTACACTCATTGTTTCGTCCTCCGATTATTCTTGACGCGGATCAATCCACTTCACAGCGCCGTCTTCTGCTTTGTATCTGCCGTAGGTGCCGGTGCATTTTGCAAGAGCTTCGTTTGCGTCGACGCCTTTTTTGATCATGTCCATGAACACGCCGAGCTTGCAGAATTGATAGCCGATGATCTCGTTGTTTGCGTCGAGAGCGACTTTGGTGACGTAACCTTCAGCCATTTCGAGATAGCGTGGTCCTTTGGAAACGGTGGAGTACATCGTGCCGATTTGGCTGCGATGGCCTTTGCCGAGGTCTTCGAGACCGGCACCGATGACAAGACCGCCTTCCGAGAATGCGGATTGCGTTCTGCCATATACGATTTGCAAGAAAAGTTCACGCATAGCAGTGTTGATTGCATCGCACACAAGGTCGGTGTTGAGTGCTTCGAGAATGGTTTTGCCGGTGAGAATTTCAGCCGCCATTGCCGCAGAGTGCGTCATGCCCGAGCAACCGATGGTTTCCACAAGAGCTTCTTGAATCACGCCGTCCTTGACGTTGAGCGTAAGCTTGCATGCGCCTTGTTGAGGTGCGCACCAGCCGATGCCGTGAGTAAGACCGCTGATGTCCTTGATTTCTCTTGCTTGCACCCACTTGCCTTCTTCGGGGATCGGGGCGGGACCGTGGTTAGGTCCTTTTGCAACGCAACACATGTTTTCAACTTCACTTGAATATTGCATAGATAATAGCCTCCAAAAAGAGTGTTTTTATATTATTGTAAATATATTATCATACTGATAAAATTTTATCAAGAATATAGTCAAAAAATTATCGCGGCGAATTTAATAAAGCGGAGCGCACATATATACGGTATGTGCCACTTTAAAGTTCGTCTGACGACTAGATTCCCACGGCCACCTTGTTCCCTCGGAATGACACGGATGGGACACCCACACCCGAACGAAAACTCATTCGTAGCGTTCTTATTAACGGTATATGCCAAGTGATTGATACAATGCACCCTTAGGGTGCAACGGGTGAAAATTAAAAAGCTGACTTTGCGTTATCCTCTTGATTATTCTTAGTTGCTATGATATAATTGGTCTATAAAAACTTGCGGAAACGAAAAAGGAGACCGTCCCACAAATGTCGAACGCTCATCTTCTAACTGTATCAGATGTTGCATCAAGGTTAAAAGTCACAGCACAAGCAGTCCGATTGTTATTAAAAAATGGTCAATTAAAAGGCGAAATGATAGGTAGCCAATGGCTTATTACACCTGAAGACCTATCACAATATATCGAAACCAACAACATTATTATTGAGCCGAATGATCATCCAAGACTTGATGATGCTATTCCCAACATCGTTGCTTTAAGTTTTTTCTCTGGCGCAATGGGATTGGATATAGGTATGAGAAAAGGCGGAATTGACGCACTTCTCGCTTGCGAGTTTAATAAAGCTTGCAGGATGACCATTGCTGCCAATAGACCTGATATAGGATTAATTGGTGATATAAATAATTATAGCCCTGATGAAATCCTTCAATATGCAAGAATTCCCAAAGGAAAAAAAGTTGATGTTATTTTCGGAGGGCCTCCGTGTCAAGCCTTTAGCACCGCTGGCAATAGAAGAGGATTTGATGATGAACGTGGAAATGTTTTTCTGCAATACCTAAATATAGTCAATTCTATTTTGCCAACATATGTTGTTATCGAGAATGTCAGAGGTCTATTATCAACGCCATTCCCGTATGGAAACAGCCAAAAACCTATAAAAGGTGGTGCACTACTCGTTATTCTTGATAGACTTCATGAAATGGGATATGCTGTATCATTCAATCTGTATAATGCTGCTTATTTCGGGGCGCCGCAAATCCGTGAAAGAGTAGTTATTATTGGTAAACTCGGCAAAGAAAAAGTTAGTTATCTTAAGCCTACGCATAACGAAAATGGAACAAATGGATTATTACCGTGGCGTACTCTTAATGATGCCTTTGCGCAATTGCCTCAAAATGTTGTTCATCACCATGTTGAGTTTCCTGAAAAAAGACTCAAATATTATAGAATATTAAAAGAAGGACAGTATTGGAAAGACCTCCCAATTGAACTTCAAAAAGAAGCATTAGGTAAATCTTTTTACCTTGGTGGAGGAAAAACCGGCTTTTTACGTCGCCTCTCTTACTCAAAACCATCACCAACACTTGTGACTAATCCAACAATGCCCGCAACAGACCTTGCTCATCCAGTCGAGAATAGACCTTTAAGCGTTGAAGAATACGCTTGCATCCAAGAATTCCCCTTGGATTGGAAAGTGTGTGGTTCCGTTTTGGATCAATACAAACAAATAGGCAATGCTGTTCCAATCAAGCTTGGTGAGGCAATAGCAAAAACGATTATTGATGATATGAACGGAATTAAATTCAACAATAATGGTTTTAAATATTCTAGATATATTAATACAGACGAAACCTCTTGGAGCGATTTTATGATGAAAACAATTAATCAATCGTCCAATGGTTCAGTACAGTTAACCTTGTTTGATGATTAGCAAGATTATTCTTTGGTAATTATATTAGGATTATTTTTAGCGGTTGCTGCTAAAAAAGATTGATATCCTTTTTCACTCATAAAGCAATGGTCGCTTTTGATTGAGGAATGTGTATTTATGATGTCATTAAGTGTTGCCCACTTATAATCTGGTACTTTCTTACCACTAACTGATTTAGTTCCAAGTCTATACCATTTAATAATGGGAGTTCCTGACCTAATTGCACTTGATGAGCTATTTTCTGTGTTTGATTTGTTCTTCACTTGGAGAAGAGTTCCGTCCGATGAACAAAAATCAATTGATCTCATAACATTCCCGGCGCACCAATACCACCCATAGTGACTAACAACGGAATTGATATACTCTTCTAAAAGTCCCCCTTGAACATTTTCGGCACTCATAAATAAATTATGGTGCTTGCTTTGAAGTTCCGCAGTATCATCATCGACTTTTGTTACATATTGAACTAAAGTTTTTACTGCTGGGTCAGAACAACTGGTTTTAGGATTTGCTGTTCGCTTGCTTGGTAAATTTGTCATCGCATCGGAATAGCTTTTCACCCACCGCTCAAGATAATTGGTGTATGAATTCGCATTATTAATGTTTGGAAAATGTGACAAATCATTAATTGCAACATTAAAAATTTGTTTTAGAGCAGACAAATTGGCCTTTCCGGCTATGATTGTTTCAAATGATTTTTTAATCTCATCAACTGAAACGCCGAAATCTTTCAGTGTTTTTTCTTCACCTTTTGCCATTGTTTCTTGTTCTCCTTTCAGTTTATCAAGAAGTTGAATATGTGTACATTATACCATATTGCATTATTTTTTTCTACTGCTTTCGGCATAATACGATACTTTTTTTCAAAAGGCTATCGTTTCATTTTTATATAGAGCGACCACCGTCCCGCGGGGATATTCGAGAAACGGTCGGCGATAATCTTCAAAACACTCGTTTTATCGCAAAAATAGGGTATATTTGCCTATTCCGAGCATAAATAAAAGGACTGGCAATCGACATTGTATCAATTACCAGTCAACCTATGGTACGGATGACCGCAAGCATAGGGAGAATCAAGCGCGTAGCATTTGAGAAAACCGAGTGCAGCGGACGAGCCCACCAACGGCGCAACATAGTTGCAAAAGTCCCTGACTGCATAAAAAAATAACAGCTTTTGCTGTTATTTTTGTGCGCGTGTACGGCAAAATCTCGATTTTCGGGCAATTTTCGGGAGTGTGTCGGACGATAAGTACTTTTTGCGATTGTTATGAAGAGTGTGGTGGATGATAAGCATTGGTTGCTCTGATTAATTTACAAATTCCAAAACGGTTTCATCTTCATTTATGCGGTACACAAACGGAGAATAGGGTTTTGCTATCTTTGTCCAAAGTTCTTTTGCTCCCACATTTTTCTCGTTGTATTTTATTTCCCATTTGCCATGATAGATTGATAAAATCAAATTAACTGCATCGATTGCATAATGATTTCTTCGGTAGGAAGGAAAAATCGTAAACTCTGCTATCGTATAATCCGGATGATGTCCGATAGCGGAGTATGTATTCAACATAACAAAACCGACCATAATTTCATCATCGTAAATGAAAAAGGCTTTTCTATCCGCATCGGTAAAATACGCATCAAAATATCCGTAATGATAATTTCCTTGTTCGTCCATGTTGTCAGGATAGTACTTTGTCATCTCATACAAATATTTTTGATTTATATTCCATAAAAGTTTGCGTTCTTCCGCTTTAACTTCTTGTAATCTGATCATCTTTATTCCATCGCGTTATTCAAATTTGTCTTTGGTATAATTTTAGCATGTTATGTGGCGTTTTTCAATCATTCGCATCGGTGTAAAAAAACGGTCTATAAGAAAAGACTTATAGACCATCACATTTGGTACGGATGACAGGACTTGAACCTGCACGCTCTTCGCATTAGAACCTAAATCTAACGTGTCTGCCAATTTCACCACATCCGCAAAACGTTATTATTATAGCATAAAATCATCTAATGTAAAGCAAAAAGCCAAATCGCAGGCGAGTTTATACGACTTTGCAAATTTTTTTTTATTTTTATATCAAAAAATTGTTGCTTTTTGCGGATTGTTTTGATATAGTAATCAGTGCTTGCGGGAGTGACTCAGTGGTAGAGTGTCACCTT
>ENA-OPJX01000029-OPJX01000029.1-human-gut-metagenome-genome-assembly--contig:-NODE-29-length-23334-cov-2.225441_pt1 | contig 23334 bp, 10 predicted proteins | sample MGYA00241778_ERZ501681 | MGnify/ENA primary metagenome ERZ501681 (study PRJEB25962, sample SAMEA2042374) | human gut metagenome | biome: human gut; feature: human-associated habitat; material: faeces... | reverse complement strand
CTACACGGCAAGGCCGTTGTTGCATGTCTGGCTGGCCTGATACGGACTGGCCTCCTTGGGGAACTTGCTGCCCCATGATTTAGACCATTTTGTGTTGTCCTGCATCCACACCGTACCGAACTTGTCGGTGTATGAGTCGCCGCCGCAGTTGATGTTGTAAAGATAGTTGTAGCCTTTCAGGGGTTTCAGCATGCTTTCGTCCCAGTCCTTGTATGACGGCAGGGCTATCGAGTCTTCTGCCACGGCCTTGCCGTTGTGATATGCCGTAGCCTTGATGATGTCGCCGTCGAGGCTTATGCCTGTCCATCTGAAGAGCGACGTCGTGTCGGTCTTCACCTTTGTTTCGGCCCACTTGCCGCAGCTCAGTCTTACAGAGTCGCAGTTGCTGTAGACGCGCACGCTGTCTTCAGAGATGTTAGGCACGATATACACTGTCTGTTCGTCGTCGGCCTTGACATAGCGCGACTTATACATATAGAAGGCGTCTGTAGGCTGCTCCCATGTGGTGAAGAGTCCTTTGTGGTTAAACGGACCAACCTTGTCGATGCGTCGCAGGCCCTCGTCGGGCTGACGGCGGCCGGGGTTGTCGTGGCTCTGCAGCACCCAGAGGAACTGTCCGCATACGCTGTCCTTTACGCTCTCGGCCAGCTGTGCCTTGCGCTCCAGTATGTCGCAGAATTTCTCCTCGGTGTATCTTTCGCCCGTATGGTTGCCCACGGTGCGCCATGCGCCATATTCGCCGTTTAGCAGCTGGTCGGGCTGTTTCAGCTCGTTGCCGTAGTTTTCAATCTTTCCTCCGTAGGTTCCGCTCCAGTTCTGCACCACGTTCCAGTCTGTACCTTCGCCTCCGTTGCATGTCGTTATCAGGCGCATGGTGCCGCATGTCGGGTCGAGCTTGCGTATTATGTCAGAACATTCCTTGGCAAAGTCGGCCGGCAGGGTGCTTTCGTTCTGCAGTCCCCACAGTATTATCGACGGCGAGTTGCGGCGCTCCTTCACCCATTGGATAAGATGGCGCTTGAAGCTCTCTCTGAACTGTGGCGTGTCATACCATATATGGGCTGAGAACTGCGGCCACCACAGCAGTCCCTCCTTGTCGATAAGCTCCTGATATCTGAGGTTGTGCGGCTGGTGGGCGTCTCTGAAGGCGTTGAATCCGGCACTCTTCACCTCCTTTATGCGTGCGTCTATCTGCCTGTCGGAGAAAGCGTGGCTCTGTCCGAACATATGTTCGTATTCGCATACGCCGTTGATAAACACTGGCTTGCCGTTCAGATAGAAGCGCTGATCGCCGTCGTTGCGTGTCAGCGGCCAGCTTGCCGTCCTTACACCGAACGGAGTTACGAGGTCGTCGGTGGCCTTGTTGTTGCGCTTTATAATGCTGCTGAGCTTGTAGAGATAAGGCTTCTCTATGCTCCAAAGATTAGGATTGCTTATCGGAGCCGACTGTCTTATGGTCTTGGTCTCGCCCGGTTTCAGCGTTATGTTCTCTGTGAGGCGTATCACCTGCTTGCCGTTCTGCTCGCATATCTTGCTAGTCAGGCTTACAGAAGCGGTGTCAGTGCCGTAGTTGTGCACTTCGGTGTCTACGAATATGCTGTCGGCCGTGGCATTGTTCCATACGTGCACGCCGAAGGGTTCTATCCTCACCTTGTCTGTTATCTCAAGTACCACGGGGCGGTAAATGCCGAACGGCTGTGAACCTTCGCTGAAGCCCCATTCAGAGCTGCATCCGCCGCACACCCACGGCATGTCGGTTATGCCCTTCGGATGGTTCACCCTTACTTCAAGCTGGTTTTCGTCGCCCTTGCGTACATATTTTGTTATATCAATGGTTTTGGTCGTGCGGCCAATGTCGTAGGTGCCTATTTTCTTGCCGTTGAGCGTCACTTCGGCGTATGTTCCTACGCCCTCAAAGCGCAGGAAGTATTCTTTGCCCTCCATGTTGGGCGCAAGGAAAAACTTCTTGAAGTCGGCTCTGCCGTGCAGGTTGCCGTGCTCTTTCTGCAGCGCGCCGTAATAGTCGTCAAGATTGTAGGGTATGTCGGTTCTGAACTTGTTGCGGCCGTAGCTCACTTCCCAGTTGTCGTTGAGCGACGTTATAAAGCGCTTGCCCGTTGCGTTGGGCTTGGGGAAGCTGACTTCGCTCTGTCCCATGGGCTTGCTTGTTGCCAGGGCGATGCCTCGCTGTTCAGAGTTGTTTACGGCACAATAGAAGTGATATACCACGCCGTTATGGTAGATCACGGAGCTCTTGTGAGCGAACATCTCGTCGTAAGACTTCGACGGCACAATGAGGTCTTCGCCCTTCCAGTCGGTCCAGTGAATCATGTCGTAGCTGGCCGCGAAGGTGTTGAACGCGTTATATTCGCGTGTAGGATTGAAGGCCGAGAAGTAGAACATTACATACAGGTTGCCCATCTTCACTATCTGCGCGTCGCCGGTTATTGTTCCGTCGCTGTCGTGTGCGAATATGGGGTTGTCCTTGTATCTGTGCCACTTCCTCATGTCGTTCGAGAAGGCAATGCCTATGCGTTCGCCTTTTGGATGAGTGGCGTCTTTTCCGCCGGCATTGTAGAACATCATGAACTGGTAGCCAAACTTCTTTTTGTCTACTCTGTACACCGTACTCTTGTATTGAGTCAGCTGCTCCCACCATTGGGCATTTTTGTCGTCATACGACAGTATGGGCTTCTTGTAGGTTTCCCACAGGTGCGCCTTGGTGATGTCCTCTTTAGTTGAGGCCAGACCGATGCTCAGCGGAGCGTTCACGGCTTCGTAGCCGGTGCCCTGTCCGCCGATGTAAGTCATCCAATAGCGGTCCTTGAATTTCTCAATGTTGTAGCTGCCGCCCCATTCATAGTCGATAAGTGCCGGAAAACCGCCGCGCTGGTTCATGTCCCAGCCCTCGCTGCCGAATGCCAGTATGCGTCCGAGAGTAGTCCAGTGGAGCAGGTCGTCGCTCTTGGCAAGCCACGTCTCGTAGCCTCTTCCGTTCGTGCCGTTAGAGCCGTTGTAGCACACATAGGTCATATACCAGCTGTTGCCTTCCCTGAACACGGTGGGGCAGTCTATTTTCCGGTCGTTGCTTTCGGGAGCAACGACCAGACCATATTTATACGGAGTTCGTGCGGCCTCATACACCTTCTGCATCTCTTTCTGGCTCACGACAGTCTGCACAACGGGCTTTGCCTTTGTGCGTCGTCTGCTGCGGCTCTGTGCGCTTGCGTCGGTGCATATCAGCAGCATCAAAACTAACAGGATGTTCTTTACCATTATTATTCTTCAGCAGTGTTATTTCATGAATAGCCAGTCTACCTCGTTGCTGCCGCCGTTGAGTTTGGCGTCTCTAATCTTGAGGTCTGTGGCTGTAAATCCGGCAACCATTATAATGCCCTTGGGCAGGTTTATCACGTGGCGTCCGGGGTTAAGATGATATGCATGAATGTTTACTATAGGCATGTTAGACATGCTTATGGCGTTGGTTATCAGCGCCTCAGCCTGTCCGAACTCGTTGCCGGTAGCGTCGGTCTCGAGTTTAGGAGGACTGGCAAACTTGTTCTGGTCGTCGATGAAGAAGCCTACAAGCATCTTGACGGGTTTGCTGGTCTCAAACTCAACCTTGCCTCCCACGATGCGCGTTGTGTCGCGGTTGAGCACAAGAGCCTTGAGTCCTTCAAGCTCAGGAGCAAGCGAATCGATAGCCTCGTCGCGGTTTTCAAACAGCTTGGCGCCCTTGGTCAGCGTAACGGTCTTGTAGTTGCTTATCAGTTTTACGTCAGCGTTTACGGCCTTGGGATATTTCTCGTTCTTGCTGTTAGCATCATCCGGAGAAGTAAGTTTCACGATGTTGCTCTTCAGGCTGTTAAGTTCGTCCTCATAAACAGGAATCATCTCTTCCCATGTCTTGAACTTGCCTCCGTCACCGCCTACTGGTATACGGCGCTGTGAGGTCTGCATGCTGTTGGCGTAGAGATATGTGTCCTTTGTTCTCTCGGCCAGTTTCTTGTAGTATTCGTTACTCTTCTCGAGCAGTGGAACGGCCTTTTTCAGGTATTCTACATCCTTGCTCCACTTGTAGTTGAGCACCTGTTGTGCGCCGAGAACCTTGTATTTAAACGAATATGCAAACTCTTTGTAGCACTCCATGTCGTTCACAAGACGCTCAAACTCGTCTTTGTTCTTTGTAATCTTGTCGCTGAGATTGTTTATTGCTGCCACAGCTTTGTCGCCGTGTTCAACACACTGGTCTACTATGTCGAGCGGAAGTTCGCCCACGTGCTTTTCGTGCTTCCATTCTTTCTCAACATATTCAATGAGCTTTTCGCCGGCAGGGCCACAGCTCTGGTAGAACTCCTCATAAACCGTATACTTATAAGGATTTACGAGCTGGCTGGCTTTCATGCCGAGCAACAGACACTGGCGGTTGCCCTCTGTGATGCCGAAGCGGCGTATGAGTTTAGGTGCAATCTCGCCGCTCTCGTCATAAGCCTTGAGAATATGTCTTGCAGTGAGCGTGTCTGTGCCGTAATAGTCAGCCAGAACCTTCTGCCAATACACATTGTCATTGTCTCTCTGGCTCTTCCATGCGTAGCGTCCCCATGCCGAATACCACATCCAGTCGCGGTCTATCTGCAGCTGACGCTCACCGTTGGGGAGCTTGTCGGCTGTGTAAGGCCAGTCCCAGTAGTTAGCCTGAGGATAAAGGTGCAGACCGTTTGCGCCATGAACTCTGTGCATGGCTTTCACCGCCTTGTCGACAAATGCTGGCGAGCTCCATCTCCACGGCTCGAGGTTGGCAAGAATATGCACGTTGCTTATGTGTATCGGAGCCACGCTGCTGAGCTGTCTCTGAGTCTCGCCCCATGGGCCTCCCGGCTCATATGTGGTGAGCGATTCGCCCGTATATTTTGTCATTGTGTAAATGTTCTTGTATAGCGGAAGCGACTCACGCAACACGCGTGGACCGTCTGTATCGTGCGAACGCAGGATGATAGGCGGCTCATCTGTTCTGCCAGACGCTTTCAGACCGTCCTTAATGCCCGGTATGATGGTATTTTTCATCCATTCAACGTCGTCTTCTATCGTAGCCATAGCTTCGCCGAGGCATACAAGGAAGCCCACATTTGGGTATTTCTGGATGAAGGCAGAAATGCTCTTGCGTGTGTAATCGCTGATAAGCGGAGTGATGGGGCGGTTGCGGTCCTGTGTGGCGATGCCGTAATGGTCGGCAAATGGTTTCGACAGGATGATGTTGTAGAACATCTGTATTACACGTATACCGCGCTTTGCAGCCTCTGTCGTAAGGAAGGAGAACATCTCCTGGTTCTTAGCCATTGTGGCATCGTCAACTTCGGCGGCAAAAGGATAGTCTTCAAGTTTTACAAGTGAAGCAAACGGATGGCCGTTCCACAGGAACACGGCGTTCATGTTGTCTGCTGCGAGCATGTCGAGATATTTTATCCACAGCTCCTTGTCGTAGAACCAAGGGAAGTTCTCGGGTGTGTAAGGATATTCGTAAACTTTGTGCCCTGGCAGGTATACTGTCTTCTGAAGGCCCACGCATGCTCCGCGTATTTTCATTTCGGGTGCGTCAACGATGATTGTGGGTATTTCCAGGTTGCCGTTGAGCTTATAATACTCGAGCAGTCGGTTAGCGCCATATATGGCACCCGACGCGTCGTTGCCGATGATGTTTATCGTCTTGCCTTTTCTCTTTATTGTGAATCCTTCCTGTGGCAGGTCGGCCTGATTTTCGGCCACACCGATTTTAATCTTGTATCCCTTTTGCATTGAAGGCACATAACTGTTGATCAGAGATGCCGCATACTCTGTCTGCGGCACTGCCGGGTTATGTTCTACTTTCGTTACAGAGGTTCCACAACTCGATAATGCTATCACCAGTCCTGATGCAATTATGCTTCGAATGTTTCTCATAATTTAATTGTAATTTCTTTTCCTGATGGTATTTCTATGTTTCTTTTTCCGTTTTCCAATATAAGCGTTCCATGGCCGCCGTCACTCTTTACGGTAACCGAATTGCTGTCCATTTTCACGTAGATGGAGCCGAACGGAGCCGGCACGGTGCCTTCCATCCATTCGAGTCCTCCGAGAGCCGGTTCGACGGTATATTCCTCAAAGCCGGGCTTCGTGGGCTTCACGCCGAGATAATATTTGCCGAGCAGATATATCGGGCTTGCTCCCCATGCGTGGCAGAGACTCTTGCCGTATGGGCGGCCATACATCGCCAGTTTCTCGGTTCCGTGTTCGTCAGGGTTGTATTTCTCCCAGAATGATGTTGCACCTTCCTTGAGCATGCCTCCCCAATAGTCTTTTATCTCTTTCATAACCTTGTCCTGCTCGTTCAGCATGCACAGGGCTTCAAGTTCGTAGAAGCGCATGTAGGGTGTTGTTATTCTGAGAACGTCCTCGTTGAGAATTACAGAATTCTTCACGGTCTGCTGTCTTTCCTCGTCAAGATAGCCGAATATTATGGCGAACATGTTGGGGTAGCGGAACACGTCTTCGCTCTGCTTTCCGTTAAGACGGTTGTGTACGAGTGCCTGTTTATCGTCGTTCCAGAAGAACTGCATCAGTTTGTTGCCAAGTTCGTCGGCTTTTTCCTGATATGCGTTTCCTTCCTCTTCGTTGCCGGTAAGTTTGGCCACGGCAGCAATAGCCTCAAGAGACTTTCTGAAAAGAATCTGCTCAAAGGCGAGTTGTCCGTGCTTGTCCATGGGCTTGTCGGCCCAGTCGACGAACACCCAGTCGCCGTCCATGCCCTCAACCATGCCGTCTTCGTCTGTTCTGCCGAGCACGTAGTCCATGTAGGTCTTCATCGTAGGATATATCTGCGTTAGGAAATGGCGGTCGCCACTGTACAGATAATAATCGTATACAGAGTTAAACCAGAAGAAGGTATAGTCCATTATGGTGTTTATGTGGCTTGTTATCGGGGCCTTGCCTGCAAGCAGCCATGTGGTGCGTTTCACCATGTCGTTGTCATTGAACAGATAGTAGTTCATCAGATAGCTCTGTGTTGCATCGCCGCTCCACACCCATCTGTCGCGCTTTATGCCGTCAATGAAAAACTCGCGTGTGGTTAGCTGCATTGTGTATGCGCCGATTTCCCATATTCTGTTAAGTTCTTCATCGTTGCATCTGAATGTTCCTTTCTCTTCTTCGGGCATAAACTCATAGTCCATGCTTACGCCGCTTAGAGAGCATCCTTCTGTCTCAACGCAGATAAACCTGAATGCCTTGCTGTTGCCGAGCACGTATTCGTCAGCGAGTTCTGTTGTCTGGTTTGTAGCCAAATCAGTTACTATGCCATTGCATACTTCAAGTTTGTCGAGTGTTTCGCAGTGATCTTTGTCCGTGGCTTCTTCTTTGCTCTCGCCGTAGTAGATGTTTATCGTGCCGTTGCCTTTTATGCCTTTCAGTATGGCATAGCCGAAAGTCTCTTTTCCGAAGTCGTATACGTTGCCGTCGGCAGCCACGGCTTCATGGCGTTCGCGCTCAAGTTTAAACTGTGACGGGCGCTGTTCTATATTGTCGAAGTTATAGAATCCTGCTGGCATATATACTGTAGATGACGTGTCGCTGGCCTTGCCGCTCTCGTCAATCCACTCTTTGTCCTCAAATGTTACGTTCCATGTGCCGTCGGTCTTCACCGTCTTTCCGTCAACATAAAGTGCCGGCGGGGTGCATTGGTTGTGCACCTTGATGTTTATACGGTGTTTTCCTGCAGCCAAAGTAATTTTCTTGGGCATGCCGAAAAGCATCTTTCCGTCAATCTTTATGTTGTAAGAGCCTTCGGCCTCGATCTTCAGTTCTTCGTCTTCTGTAAGGTCAACGGCCTTGCTGAACTCTACGGTTACATAGTGGCTGTCCTGTTTCCAGAACGGCGGAAAATACGCACCGCGGTCTGTGCGGCGGTTGTTCTTCTTGTTGCCGAGCCATATCTCATAGTCGCCCGGATACCATATCCATGTTGCTTTATATGTTGTCGCCATATCTTTCTTTTGTTATTTGTTCAAGTGTTTTGCCCTGTGTCTTAGGTGCCCATACAGTGCCTATGATGAGGGATATTATGAAGAATGCCATCATTATATATCCTGCGATGGTGAAGCCTTCGCCGTTCTTGCCGTAGATGTGAACAAAGTAGAGTCCCCATACGGCTGATACGCCTCTTACGATGAAGAACATGATGCCCTGTGCCGCTGCCCTGTATTTGGCAGGGAACAGCTCTGATGCCCATAGAGCATAGAATGTCTGTACGGAAATTCCGGCCTGGATTGCCCACAAAAGTGTGAACACAACGAGACCTGTCATGCTGGTGATGCCTATAGTTACAATAATCAACCAAGCCAAAACACCCATGCTTACGCCTATGGCAAAGAGCATGCGCTGGTTGACACGGTCGATAATCAGCGAGCAGACAAATGTCATGATGATGATGACCACCCACTGTCCGGCAGCAAACATGTTTGCCATCTCATTGCTTAGACCGCCTGCTGTCTCATATATGTGCGGCTGGAAGAAACCCATGACAGAACATACAAGGTTCCATGTGAGATACATTCCTGCCAAGAACAGCATAGAACGCACGCAAACCTTGTTTGAGAAGAGTTCGCCAAATGAAGAGAACACTCCGTGTTTCTTTGTGTTGTCCTTTGCTTCAGCAGCCTTTGCAGCTTTCCATTCTGCGCTTTCGTCGAGGCGGCGTTGCAGCTGCCATGCTATGAAAGCTACGATGAAGAGAGAGGCGAACACGATGCGTGAACTGAACACGTTTAGTGCCGCGCCCTGTGCCTCGCCGCCTGTTATGAGGTTGGCCACGTATTCAACAAAAGGAAACAGCACTCCTCCGGTGTCGCCTGCTCCTCCTGTTGCCGGTGCCAGCAATGTTCCGATGATAAGAATGATAAGAGGACCGATGCCCCATGCCATCTGTGATATGCAGATGTTGCGTCCGCGGTTTGCCGTCTCAGAACTTTCTGAAATATAAGTCCATGATGCCGGTACGCCTACGCCGACAGATATACCTGTTACGAGAAAACCTAAAAGCAGAATGGGGAAGTTGACGGCCAGCATGATTATTGCCACGCCGAGCATATACACGAGCATGTTATATGTGTAGATGGCCTTGCGTCCGTATTTGTCTGCGAGAAATCCTCCAATAATTGCTCCTATTGCTGCACCGAGGCAGTTGGCGCTTATGGCATTGAGCCATCCTAAATGAGCTTCGCTGAGGTCGAGATAATTCTGCCAAAGCGTCAGGCCGCTGGCTCCGGCCACTATTGCTCCCGCGTCGAGATAGTTTGTCAGCGACACGGCTATGGTGCTTTTTAAGCTTCCTTTACTTTTTCCCATATTATTAGATTTGTAAATAGATTCGTTTATTTGTTTTACTGATTAATTCGTTTAAAGGTATTATGGCCTGTTATTCAGCCATAATACCTGCATTTGCCTTTATGCTGTCGGCCACGTTCGGGCCGTTGTTCTCCCATGTGTTGCCGGGTCCGTTGGCGTTTTTCAGATATTTCTCGCTCGGAGTCCAGTTGTTTCTTACGGTTATGTAAGAAGAGCCTTCGTCGGTATACAGATAGAACCAGTGGTTCGGGTCGTGTGCATAGCTCGGCGAGTAGATGTCTCTCACTACATTTTCTTCGATAAACGAGTGAGGCTGAGAGCCGAGAGTGTAGATTCCGGCTGTATCATACATGTGCTTGGCATAATGATGGATGAGGTTGCCTTTAATCAGGTTGTTAGACATAGAGCATACTTGCTGATTCCAGCCCCATCCCATGCTGATGCCTGTGTATGACACTTCGCTGATTTCGTTGTGGCATATCTTTATGTCTTTCACAAAACCAGCACCTATGCCCACGCATCCCCAGTCTTCGTTCGACACATCTGTTATGAGGTTATTGGTTATGTTCAGGTCTGTGCATATAATCCTGCGGTCTGACGGATCATAAGGAAGATGGGCCTCGTGAGCCTCCGGACCGAAGCTTCCGGCCAAAATGCCGTTGCCTCCCATGTCGCTGAACTTGCAGCGGTCAACGGTTCCACCTTTTATATATGTATGATAGTCGAGACCTGTTGACGCATTGTGCTCAAAGCTGCACTTTGTGAATGACACGTTTTCGGCACAGTTGAGGCTTACTGCCGCTGCCGGACGTCCCACCCAGCCCTGGTTGTCGAGCTTGTGGTCGCCGTTGGGACGTATCATCTTCGGTCTGAGCTTGTAGGCCTCAGTCATGTACATACCGGCCTGAAGTGGGGCGTGTCCGCTTATAGACGGGCGCATCCATGTTGCATAGCTGAATGTTATGCCTTCAAAAGTTACGTCTTTTACGGGATTGTCGGGCGTGCCTTCCACTTTCAACAGAGTTTCCACGGCAGGCACAATCACCTCGGCCGTGTTCATGTTTTCGCCTTTGCGTGGAATGTAGTACAGCTTAGATGTTTTGGCATCGAGATACCATTCGCCTTCGCTGTCAAGCAGTTCCTTAGCGTTAGTGAGATAGAAGGCTGAGTTGTGTCCGTCTGATGTAACCATTGGCGACGGCCAAGGGTGCATGAAGTGGATGTGACTTTCGGGCTGATGGAATGTCACGGCAGCGCTGTCGCCGGCTATCTTAACCGACTTTATGCGCAGATTGGCCACACACCACATTTCGTGAAGCACCATTTCGGCATACTTGGCGTTCACTATTTTCTTCACGGCCTTTGCCGGCACGTATATTGTTTCTTTTGCCTTGTCGAGACTTCTTATTCTGAACATGTCGCTGAAGTCTTCAACGTCACGTGCACGTATGGCTTTCTTGCCGTTTACCCACATCTGCCTGAACTCTAGTGGACGGCCGTTGAAGTCGGGCACGTCGGCCACGTACATCTTTCCTTGCTTGTGCCAGTTGGTTATCCTTACGCCACCGCTTATCGTCACATTGCCGTCGGCAACAATGCGTGTGCCGTTGTCTTCGGGTCTTACAACGATGGGCTGATTAAGGCTGTATGTGCCTTCCGCCAGGCGTATGGTTATGTCCTTTGCGTTGTTCAGGCGTCTTTCTTCTCTGGCCTGCTGCAAGGCTTTCTCTATAGCATATGCGCCCGGCTTGACAATCAAGTCGGTCGCATAGATGTTTATTCCGGCAAAAGCTGCGGATATTAGTGTTATTAATATTCTGCGGGTATCCATACTGTCATTTCGCTCTTGCCTCTGTTGCCCCATGCATAATAGGGTATAAGGCGTATTTTCACTTTATTCTTGTCTTTGCTCACTTCTCTGTAAAGAGTGTTGTTCCATGACTTCTCGCTGCGGTTTACGGCTTCTGTCTCAAGCGCCATGATGCGGCTTCCTTCTATGTTTGTCTCTACGGGCACAAACTTTGCGTCTACCGGTATGGCTATGTTGTCAATGTCAACGCCGTTGAGGTCGTTGCTCTCGAGGCAGTATATAATAGGTCCGCGCTGTACAGCCACCTGGCCGCGGCACTCTTCAACCAGCGGATTTGCCTCAACGAGCTTTGTCTCCATCGGCATTTCGAGTCTTACAACGTCGCCTTTTTTCCATGTGCGTGTAACAGCTGCATACGATTCGCTCTTGATATCAGTGTTAACAGCTTCGCCGTTTACAGTTATCTTGGCGTCAGAGCACCATGCCGGAATTCTCAGCTTCAGCGTGAAATCTTTTTTGCCTTTCAGCTTTGTCACGTTGAGGGCGATGCTTCCGTTCCACGGATAATCGGTTTCCTGTGTTAGAGTTATGTCGCCTATTCCGTCAAGCTTTGTCGTGAGGGTGTTTGCGCCATACAGATTAACGTAAATCTCTTTTTTGCCTACGCTGTAAGCATAGTCCTGAGCCTCGCAGAGTGTGCGCAGCGTGTTCGGCGGACAGCAGAAGCAGCTGATGTATTCTGTACGCTCTTTGGGCCAGCGCAGCTTATACGGCAGCTCGTCTGACATTCTCAGCGGGTTGGTGTAGAAATATTTCTTGCCGTCAAGACTTATGCCGCACAAAATGCTGTTGAACAGGCAGTTTTCCACCAGGTCAGTGTATTTTGCGTCTGCTGTGTTCTGGAACAGACGCCAGTTGAGCAGCATGTTGCCAATGTTGGCGCAGGTTTCGTTGTGTGCGGTAGAGTGGGGCAGCTGATATGGGCGGCCGTAGCTCTGGTGTACTTTTTGTATAAGGTCTGGCTTATATTCAGTACCGTCGGGCGAAGTGCCGTCATACAGTGCGCCGCAGGCTCCGTTGATATACATCTTGCGGTAAACTATGTCGTTCCATATTGAGTCGAGGTTTTTCTTCAGCTGTGCCTCTCCGTCCTCAACATAAAGGTCGGCAACGCCGGCATACAGATAGTTGGCTCTGACCGAATGTCCCATGGCGTTGTACTGCTGGCGGAACGGTATGCGGTCCTGGTTGTCGTCTGTGCCGTTCTTTACGCTGTCGCGTATGTTTATCAGCTGTTTCGACAGCTCGAGATATTTCGGATTGCCTGTCTCACGGTAAATTTCGGTTATGGCCATATAGTGTGAGGGGCAGATTACTCCTTTCTCGAGTGCGTCGGCAGACGGATTCATGTAGAAGTCATACAGGCAGTCGGCTGCCTTTATCGCGCAGTCGAGCAGAGTGGTCTTGCCTGTTGCGCGGTGGTGGATAATTCCGGCAGTGATGAGATGTCCCAGATTGTAGGCCTCAAAGTTGAGCGGGTTGCCGAAGCGGCCGTCCTTGCTTGTGCCTACTTTTGTGCCAATGGTCTCGTTCTCTTTCTCTTCGTCCTGAAGTGCCTTCTTGTTGATTTCAGCTATTACCACCGGTGTGTGCAGATAGCCGTCCGGACGCTGGGCTTTTGCTATAAGCTCTATCACGCGGTCCATTATCTTCTCAAGTTCAGGATCTTTGTTGACTGCATATACTGCAGCTACGGCCTCGAGCCACTTATACATGTCGCCGTCGTGGAACGGAGGTCCGTGTCGCTTGCCTTTCTTCTCGCCGGCTGCAATCATGAAGTTGTTGTAACTGTGGCCTTTGTCTGACTTCCATGTCTCCCACATGCTCTGCAGCGAAGTGCCGCTGAACACGCCAAAGCGCTCACCCCAGAAACCGCCTGTCCATTTTACGGCGCTTATAGGGGTGGAGTTTATTATGGCATACTTGCTGTTGCGTGTGTCTGTTATGCCATTCTGCTGTGCCATGACCGGTGTGGCTGCGGCTGCAGAAATCAGAATATTTATCAGAATAGATTTTTTCATTATATATCTTCGAGGTATAAATGTTTTTTAGATGCGTTACAGTGTGCCTCCGCGTGCCTTAACGCGTTTAGCCCATTCCTCACGCTCTTTCTGCAGATTATATCCGCGCTTGCTTAGGTAGTTGTTGATTCTTCCTTTGTATTTTCCGAAGGTTTCGTGCTTCTTCTTAGAGCTTTCTGCATCTATGGCATATTCGCGTGCCTCTTTAAGCCATGCCAGAATCTGCTTCTTCTCTTCATCTTTCAGAGTAGGAATCATGTCACACTGAGCGTCGTATGTAACCTTTACGACGTTGTAGGTCATCACGTCCTTAACTGTCTCAATCTGAGCATCGTCAAGGAACAAAGACAAGTCGGCAATAAATCCTGCATGTGAACGGTAAAGTTTCTGGTCTTTCTGACTTTCTGCGAAGTTCTGTGCGAGTTTCTTGTCGTCGCCGGCAAGTGAAGAAGCAACTTTCTTCAGGCTGTCTCTTTCTTCGTAAATGTCATTAAGAATAAAATATCTGTTTGCAACAATGTTTCTGACTTGTTCGCCCTTGTCTGTTCCGGTTATGTTCAGTGCGTCAGTTACTTTCTGCGCTCTTCCCAGAATGGTGTTAACATAGTTCTGGTCGCGGCCGTTAGAGTTTAACTGGATTGTTTGAGCGTAATTTGTTCCGAATGTTATAAGCGATACAAAAATAGTTAAAATTTTTTTCATTGCATTATCTCTTTTAAGTATTTAACATTTTCGCCATAGTTTTTCTTTACGTTGCGAACCTGATTTACATCGCGGCTGCGCTCAACAAAGAGCCAGCCAGACCATCCTGCCTTGTCGAGGGCCTTTTTTATCTTTTTCATGTTCACAGCCTTGTCGTTTCTGAGCCATACACCGTCCGTGTTGCTTGCGTGTATGGCACAGATGCGGTATTTGCCGAGTTTTTCTATCTCTTTTGCTATGTTTCTTTTGTTTTCTATAGCTGTCTGGAATTTGTAGAATATCTTAATTCCTTCTGAATTTATCTCATCAAGCAGCTTTATGTTGCCTTCAGCATCGAGCGGGGTGTCTATTCCGATCACTTTGCCGCGAGCTTTGGCCATCTCGCCTATTTCGTGCAGACGCCACACTATCTGCTGGCGCAGCGGCAGTGAGTCGGTCCAGTTGTTGCCGCATCCTCCAAGGGGCAGAAATGCCACGTTGGCTCCCATGGCGTCCATCGTGTTGAGACAGTCTTGTATCAGCCAGCGCCAGCTCTCTTTCTTTGCAAAACTTTGTCCGTAGAAGCCGGACATTGCAACGGCTCCAACCTTTATGCCGAAGCTGTCGGCCGTGTGGTTGAAGAGCTTTACCATCTTGGGGTCGCGCATCTTGTTGTCGAACGAGTTGCGCACGCCCAGGCCTCCCATGTCCATTTCTATGCCGTCGCATCCCAGTTCTTTGGCCAGCTTAAACTCGCCCAGTTTCTGGCGCTTCAGCACCATCCAGTCACACACTCCGATTTGATAGCGCTGTTGCGCTAAAACCGATTCAGGAACAATAATTCCTGCCGTTAATATTAATAAGGTAATAAATAAACGTTTCATATTATGTAAATGACGCAATTTAATTTATTTTGTACTATTTGACTACCCATAATTTGTTCCTTTATATGACAGTTCGTTTATTATGACGACGATAAATATATGGTGTGTTACCTTTAAATGGAGGCTTGTTGACTCTGATTTATGATAAAATGAGTGTTAAAAATAAGTATTTGAATATCCCGTTTCAATATAAGTTATAGAACAAAGGCCCGAAAAGTTTATACTTTCAGGGCCTTTGTTGTAGCGGCAATATTTATTACAGACAGAATTTTGTCGGCAGATTAATAATTTTAAGTATTATTGTCTTGTCAGTTCTTTTTCTGGTGCTCCGAAATAGCTCGGGTGTCTGTTGTCTGGATTGAAGATAATTCGTTCAATAACAATTTCCGGATCAATCATGTATATCTTCAGTCTGTGCATACCGCCTTTTTTTATGTGCATACGCGTTGTCAGCCAGCGTATGTTGTCAAAAATCTCGTTTCTCATAAATTCTCCATATCCAGTCAGTTTTATATCTGTTTCAGGTTTTGGCAGCGGTTTCAAACTTTTAGACATTGCCAAATTGTGTGGAGTGTATTCGTCAAAAATGTCGATTAGTCCTTGGCGTGCATCAATGGTGGTTGGGGCATTGTTGTCTAAACCGATGGCCAGGCGCAGTCCACGTTCGGGATTTATATCTTGTGTAGGCAATATGCCTATACAGACGGTGATGCTGTCTGTGTCAGGCAGCAGCACCTGATATTCTAGTCTCGCTGCATGGTCTGTCTCAGATGTACAGGCTGTTACGTCGCTGGAGCCCATGCATGCTTTGCCTCTACCTAAATCTGGCAGCGTGATCCATGCTGCTTTTGCTCCTTTGATATTTTCTGTATATTTATATGCTGGGATAGAAAATTCATTACCGGAAAAGTTGCCGTGGAAAACTCCTGTTGTCTTGGGCATTTCTGCCTTTACCGCATTGACGGTGACAAATGATGAAGAGTTGCCGTCGCTTATTGTTATTGTTGCTGAATGTTTGCCGTTCGCAAGTTTTGTCCAGTCAATGCTTGTAGTGATTCGTTCTTCCGACGTTACGTTGCCTCTGCTTTTACTCAGTTTTACCCAAGGCTTGTCTGCCTTGGCCGTGAAATTAAAGTTGCCTTTGCCACGATTGAATATGTCGATGTAATACGATTGGTTGAGCAATATGTCGAATGTAGGCAGCGTGTCTCTGCTCCCTGCCTTAATGCTGCCTTCAACATTGATGCCCAAGCATGGTTTATTGAGCGGCATTATGGTTTGCAGTTGCGGCAGCGAGTCGCGTTCCGGCATGTACCAATGGGTATATCCGATGTGTTTGTCGGACATCATATTCTTCCATTTTCCATTTGACAGAGTGTCGTTGTAATATCGTGTCAGACAGCGGTCGTCTTCAAACAGCCTTCTTGCCGTTTCGGCATAATGGTTGGCCAGTGGGCGCTGTTGTGCAGCATAAACATTGTTTCGTGTGGTGGCAGTGAACATCTGTGCTACTCCGGCCGATGCAACGGTAGGGTAGTAGACTAGCTGGAAGAATGCATCGTCATATTCTTTTGGTATCTGCCTGTGCAGGGCTGATGACTTTATTTTTAGTTCATTCCATAAGCTGTCAACCATTTCGGCTTCATGATAGTTGGCAACGCTGAATATGCCGGGGCGCTGCACTTCTGCCTTTCTCCACAAGTTGTACTTGGGATAGCGGCTGACGATGTAGGCTATATCGTCAGCCAAGTCGTCGCCGAAGTTTTGTGCAGCCCATGCTGTTGTGTATTTGTATGTGTCGTTGGCTGTGATTGCATCTGGATCCCATGCGTATCGCATGATGAAGTCAATCGGAATTTCCTTTGGCTTCAGGTCTCCTACGTTAATTATCCACAAGTCGTCTATCCCAGTCTTATATGCCAGGCCGAGCTGTTCGCGCAGTTTAGGTATAGTGGTAGTGTTTACCCAACGGTCGTTCCATGGTCCGCCGTTCATGTCGATGTGATAGTAAAGACCCATGCCGCCTTTACGGTTCCGTTCGCGTTCAGGTCCTGTGCGCCTTATATAACCCCAGTTGTTGTCGCAGAAAAGCAGCAGTACATCGTCTGGAATGTTGAATCCCTTATCGTAATAGCGTTGCACTTCGGTAAATATTGCCCACAACTGCGGAATGTCCTTTGCTTCGGCATCGTATGCCTTGCTTATGATGTTGCGCTGGCTTGTTATCACTTCTGCCAGCGTTTTCATGTTGGCCTCGTCGTCGCCTTTACCCATTGCCACGTCGCCGTCGCCTCTCATGCCTATTGTTATCATGTTGTCGTAGCCTTTGTTGCGCTCAATTCCATAACTGAAAAAACTGTCAAGGTTAGTTTTGTTTACGTTATAGTCCCACGGTCCAATCTTGTTGCGCCGTCTTGTGTATTCTTTGTGGGCCCGCATCATTGGCTCATGATGTGATGTTCCCATCACAATTCCGTACATATCGGCCAATTCGGGACATTTGGGGTCGTCTTCATTGAATGCGCTGTCCCACATGGCCGGCCATAAGAAGTTAGCTTTTAGACGTAACAGCAGTTCAAACAGGTGGGCATACATATCCGAGTTTATACCTCCGAATCGTGCCTTAGCCCATCCTCCGAACGACGGCCATTCATCGTTGATGAATATGCCGCGGTATTTCACTTTTGGCGATGGCTGCACATATCTGCCGGGACTTACATATAGTCTGTTGCTCTTTCTTGCCGGAACATCGGCCCACCAGTACCATGGTGATACACCTATTTTTTCAGAAATGTCGTATATTCCGTATATTGTGCCTCGCTTGTCGCTGCCGGCAACAACGAGATTATTGCCTATTGTCTGTATTACGAATGATTCCCATTTGCCTTTAATTTCTGTAACGTCAAGTTTTTTATTTTTTATCAGTCCGTCAATCAGTTTGCTTTTACCTATCGTCCCGATAATGATGGCTCCTTTCTTTATTTTGTCTGTTGTAATGACTTTTGCTGTCGTGCCAGTAACTTTACGTATATCGTCGCTGAGATCTGTTGCTGCTCTATTTACACCCTTATGGTCTGATGCCGAAATACAAATGTCGGCAGCCATATTGTTTACGGCTATGCAGAATGCATCTTTCTGATTATTGTATCTAATGTATTGTGGCACATTGCTTAGATATTTTGTATTTACAGGTTTGGCAATTGTTATGCTATACGCGGTTAATAGCAATATTGAGAAAAATGTTTTTAATAGTAATCCTCTGGTCATGTTTGTCATATTGATTAGAAAAGAAAAACAGCATTTTAATAATAAAAACAAAAAGAATCATATAATACACTTTTGCAGGTGAAAATATGATTCTTTCTGTTTTATAAGGGTGTTCGGACCTGTGTTGAAAACTAGAAAAAATTGATTAAGGTCCGATACACCCTTACGTTAACTTTACCATAAATAAAAACCTGTAGAAACACTTTACCTGTTATGTAGTGCTTACATGCAGATTTGGGGATAAAGACTCATCAATATCCAGGATTCTGGAATTCTGCCTTCTCTTCTTCTGTCATTTCCATAGCGTCGAGCTGGCTCTGTGGAATAGGACGAAGATAGTGCTCCTTATTGATGGTTCTTGTATATGTCTGTGGTGTAACGTCTGTAGCGTTCATGCCGGCGATTGTATAAGTGCCAGCGCGCTCAGCCCATGTCTGTGTACGAACGAGGTCGAACCAGCGGTGACCTTCGCCGAAGTATTCGCGGCTCAGCTCATCGAGAATGTAGTCGATTGTGATCTCCTGCGGAGTGGCATCTGTCATCTCTTTGCTGAAGTCGGCTACATAATAGTCGTTCTTTGCATTGCTGAAGCTCCATTTACCTGCACGTGCACGGATAACGTTAATCAGGTCGCGTGCTGAATAGCCCGGCTGTGTTGCTGCACCCTTAACTGCTGCCTCTGCTGCTGCGAAGTAGAGCTCAGAGAACTTCAGAATCGGGAACGGACGTGTGCTGGCTGCATTAGGCTGACCAACTGTTCCGTTGTTGTCTGTACGATACGGACCAAGTTTCCACAGAATAGGATATTTCAGACGGCTTATGGCTGAAGGACCAACTACATAGTCAGCGCGTCCCGGCAATTTGCCGCCACCGACAGAGTTTTCGTTTACATATTCGATGTTAGGATCGTCATTGTCGATGAATGAGAGTACTGCATCGCCTACGCTGATAGGAAGTCCGTTGGCATTATAGGCTTGAGTAAGTGTTCCGTAGTTTGCCTGGTCGAGATTCCAGTTAGCGCGCAATACGGTTGTAAATGTACCGTCGTAACGAGAGTCATGAGTCTTGTCGGCAAAGATATTCTTAAACACTTCCTGTGTAGGAGCCATACGTGTCCATGGGCGTCCGAGGTCTTGAGTTGCAGCGCGGAGTACAGGAGTAAATGAAGCACCGTTGTCTGCTCTTTTGGCTGTCATGTTAGGATAGTTCCATGTAACCATCCAGCCTGCAAAGTTGTCAGGAGCGCTTCCGCTTCCGTAGCTGAGCGAACCGCCGTTGAACTCTTCGCTGTTTTCAGTGTGGTCAGCATAGAGCACCATTTCGTTGTTGCGGTCGTTTGAACCTACGTTTACGTCATAGAATGTAGGCTGCAGTGCAAACGGGCCAGGGTTCTGTATTCCTTCGAGTGCAATGTCGTAAGCCTTCTGGAAATACCACTGTGCGTCGTGGCCGTCCGGGTCAACGCGGTCACATACAGGGTATGTCGGGATGTCTTTTGGATTCTCAAGCCACCATCCGTATGTAAGATAAGCCTGAGCCAGCACCAGACGTGCAGCAGTCTTTGTAAGTCCGCCAGTTACGCGTCCTGTTTCCGGCAGATTGGCTACAGCAGTGATGAGGTCGGGGAATATGGCCTTTGTGTAAACCTCAGGCACTGTGTTGCGCTTTGAAACGCGAGAAGGAGATGTGTTGAACTTAAGTTCGCCTGCTCCGAGGTCGAGTGGCACACCGCCAAATGTCTGAACGAGGCGGAAGTAGTCGAATGCACGGAAGAATCTTGCCTCGCTGATAAGGCTTTCGTCCATGCCTGAAGCCATACCGTTCTCGATGATGCCGCTGGCAGAGTTGATGTATGTGAACACGTTGTTCCACAAAGCGTCTGCGCGGCATGACTGTGATGTCAGTGAGCCCACTCCTGAGAGGTCGGCATCCTTGAAGTTGCCGTCAGCGTCGTGGCCGTAGGTGTATTCGTCGGTACCTGTTTCGCAGATGTTGTAGTAGTAAGCGTATCCGTATGTGTCTCTCAGATGTGAATAGAGTGCGGTCAGACCGCCTTCTATTCCTTCTTCTGTTCCGAAGAAACTTGGATCGTACTTAGTACGAGGCTGCTCGTCAAGGATATCAGAGCATGAACCGAGCATCAGTAATCCTAACGATGCTATTCCGAGGTTCCTTATTTTTATTAAAAGCGTATTCATGGTTATTTGTTTTTTAGAAAGTCAGATTTATACCAAATAAGAAATTACGTGTGGCAGGAGTGTTATAGCCGACAACCGGAAGTTTGTGTGAGCCTGTGTAGCCTTCCATTGTTACAGCCATAGTGCTGTTATCGTTACTCATGGTATTTGTCTCCGGGTCAAGACCGCACTCGTTTGTGAACGGAGAGAACAGTACGAACGGATTCTGCACTGTGAAGTAAGCACGCAGCTTGCTGATGCCGAAGTTCTTGACAGCCTTCAGTTTGGCGAAGTCGTAGCCGAGAGTGATGGCACGTACTTTCAGATAGCCTGCATCGAAGTATCCGAGTGTGCTTCCGTACTTAGGATTGTCGCTTGACATTATGCCGCCCGGTTTCGGGTATTTTGCGTCAGTGTTGTCCTCTGTCCAGTAGTCAACGTCGATCTGTCCGCGGCGTCCTGACAACATGTTGAGGTAACCGTTAGAAGAGTGGAGTGTACTGATGAGTGTACCGCCAATCTGGAATGCACCGATTACAGTGAAGTCGAAGCCCTTGTAGCCTACTGTTGTGTTGAAACCACCGATGAGGTCAGGTTCCATGTCGATAACCTGCATGTCTTCCTGGTTGATCTGACGTGTAGGAGTTCCGTCCTCGTTGTAGTCGCCAGTATATTCAACCTTGATCATACCTACGTTTCCGCCCGGTTCAAGAATGTTGAGATACGGGTCGCCTTCCTGCCACAAGCCAATCTTCTTGTAGTCGTAGATAACGTCGATAGGATGACCTACGAACCAGCGGTTGCCAACATCTTCAGTTGCACCTGAAGCAAGTTCAACAAGTTCGTTGTGGTTTACGTAGAAGTTTACGCCTGCATCCCATGTCCATCCGTTCTTGTTGTCGATGATGACACCGTTCAAGCTCATTTCGAATCCCTTGTTGCGTGTCTTACCGATGTTGGCCATATAGCTGCCCACACCTGATGTAGCCGGCAGAGATACGCTCAGCAGAAGGTCGTTGGTGTTCTGTACGTAGTACTCCATCGTACCGCTGAGTCGGCCGCCGAAGAGTGAGAAGTCAAGACCGAAGTTCCATGTAGATGAATACTCCCATCCGAGTTCCTCGTTAGGCAGTGTAGAAACATAGTATCCGCGGAGGAATCCTGTGCTTGCAGGACCGAAGTTGTAAGGACGTGTGCTGAGTGCGCCGAGTGTAGAATACGGGTCGATACTCTGGTTAGATGTTTCACCATAACCAACGCGCAGCTTCAGGTTGTCGAGCCAGTCGAACTTCTGCATGAACTTCTCGCGAGAGATGTTCCAACCTACTGATACGGCAGGATATGTGTGCCACTGATGACCTTTGGCCAGACGTGAAGAAGCGTCGGCACGTACTGCGGCAGAAATCATATACTTGTTGTCGTATGTATACATGATACGGCCCATCCATGACATAAGTCCGCTCTGCCAGTAGTTCTGGTTGTTAGGATTGACAGAAACCTCGTCTGTTGCAGAACCGATGTTGTAATACTGGAAGTATTCAGCCGGGATGCCGCGGCCTGACATGTATGTACGCTCGAATGTAGTCTGCTCGGCAGAGTAGAGGCCTGTGAAGTTAACGTGGTGCTTCTCAGCAAATGTGCGGTCGTAAGTCAAGAGGTTTTCAACAACCCAGTTTTTTGTTACGTCCTGCTGTACAGAAGCACTGTTGATGGCGTCGGGGTTGGTGTTGTTTACACCTGTGCCTGTGAACACGCCGTTTTTTGCTGTACGGTAGTTCAAACCTACGTTTACGCGATAGCTCAGGCCCTCGATCCACGGACATTTAACTTCAGCGAACATGGTGTTGTATGAACCAAGACCCTTGTCCTCGTTGAGCCATACGTCCTTGAGGTCTTCAGCTACGCTCTTTGTCAGCACGAATGTCTCATCGAGAGGCATGCGCACCGTGCGCTTCAGGTTGCCGTTCTCATCATAAGGAGATGCAAGAGGGCTCATAGACAGCACGTTGTAGATGCTGATGTTGCTGCCCTTTGTCTCGCGGTAGCTGGTGTTGGTAGAAAGACCGAAGCGGAAATACTTGCCCACGCTTTGGTCGAAGTTACCTCTGATAGATATACGGTCGTAGCCCTGTGTCGGGATGACAGCCTCGTCGTGATAGTAGCCTGCGCCGAAGCTGTAGCTTCCGCCCTGAGTTCCGCCCTGTATGCTTACGTCGTGGCTGTGGGTGATACCTGTGCGGTAGAACAGATCCTGCCAGTCGGTGTCTGTGTCGTCGCTCTCGTCGAGAGAGTTTGTATACAGGCCGGCATACTTACGCATCTCGGCATATTTCTTTCCGCTCATCATAGGGTATTTGTGGAACACGGTCTTGAAACCGATGTATGCGTTGTAGCTTACCTTGGCAGGTGAGCCCTGCATACCCTTTACGGTTGTGATGAGGATAACACCGTTGGCACCGCGGCTACCATAGATGGCTGTTGCCGAAGCGTCCTTCAGAATATCCATCGACTTGATGTCGCCAGGGTTGATATCAGAGAGCTGACCCATGAACGGAATACCGTCGAGCACAATCAGCGGGTCGTTGCTGGCGTTGAGCGAGCGCTGACCGCGGATACGGATCTGCATTTCAGCACCAGGCTTTGAAGATGTCTGTGTCATGAGCACACCGGCAACACGTCCCTGCAGGGCCTGTGCGGCGTTGGTGGCTGCAATCTGGTTGAGCTCGTCGCCACTTACGTTGGCAACAGAACCTGTTACGGCCTCACGTCTCTGTGTACCGTAACCGATAACCACAACCTCGTTGAGTGAGTGTTTCTCTTCTTCGAGTACGATGGTCAGTTTCGACTTGTTGTTGATTTTTACGTCCTGTGTGATATATCCGATGTATGACACTTCAAGAACGTCGTTTGGACCGGCAGAAATCTTGAAGTTACCGTCAATGTCGGCTACAACACCTGTTGACGTGCCCTTAATCTTGATGGTTGCTCCAACCAACGGACCTGTAGCATCGCTTACGTTACCTGTTACAGTAATTTTCTGTTGTACGGCCATGGCTGGG
>ENA-OPJX01000020-OPJX01000020.1-human-gut-metagenome-genome-assembly--contig:-NODE-20-length-25578-cov-2.316618_pt1 | contig 25578 bp, 20 predicted proteins | sample MGYA00241778_ERZ501681 | MGnify/ENA primary metagenome ERZ501681 (study PRJEB25962, sample SAMEA2042374) | human gut metagenome | biome: human gut; feature: human-associated habitat; material: faeces... | reverse complement strand
TCCGCCTCTCTGTGCAACCGCCTCCGCAAGAGCTTTGCCCATCTTTCCGCTGGAATGATTTGCAATCACTCTTACGCCGTCGATCTTTTCTTCAGTACCGCCTGCCGTGATAAGCACGCGTTTATCGGCAAAATCTTGCACGGGAGTGAGACAATCGACGATCTTCTCTACGATTTCGATCGGCTCTGCCATACGTCCTTTTCCGACGTCGCCGCAAGCCAAAAGCCCAATCGCACTGTCGCAAAACATTGCGCCTCGCTCGCGCAAAGTGCGCATATTCTTTTGCGTTGCTTCGTCCTCGTACATATTGCAGTTCATCGCGGGGCAAATAAGTTTTTGCGCGTTCGATGCAAGATACGTGGTGGTGAGCATATCGTCGGCAATGCCCTCCGCAAATTTTGCAATGACGTTTGCGGTTGCCGGCGCGACAACCAAAATATCCGCTTTTTTTGCAAGGGATATATGGTTGATGTCAAACTCTTTGACAGGTTCGAAAGCGTTTGTTACCACTGCGGATTTTGCAAGCGTCTGAAACGTCAAAGGCGTGACGAATTCACGAGCGTTGTCGGTCATAATAACGTCAACGTTCGCTCCGAGTTTTTTGAGCCTCGATACGATTTCGCACGATTTGTACACGGCAATTCCGCCGCTTACACCCAAAACCACGTTTTTTCCGTAAAGCATAATAACCTCGCTTTCAATCGAGAACGGAGATAATCGTCAAAAATTCGATTAGTCGTGAACGATTTTGATTTTGTCGTCGTAGATTTCCTTGCAAGCAAGCGAGATGGGTTTCAAACCGCTCTTTTCAAGGTAGTTGCTTTCGGTCGTAGCAAGTTCGCGAGCGCGTTTTGCAACGGCGACGGTAAGTGCGTATCTGCACTCTGCATGTTTGATGAGTTTGTCGATTGGGGGATCGATCATCATAGTTGTTTCCTCCGAAGATATATAAATTCGTTTTTATCGTTTTCGCCTTTCGGCGTTTTTCATATGTTTTTTACGCTTGTTCTCTTATGTTTTTTACGCTTGTTCTCTTATGTTCTTTGCGCTTGTTTCCTCAAGCTTTTGAGTGATTTGCGCTTGTTACTTGGTGCTTTTCGCTTGATTTCGCGCTTACTGCGATGAATCCGCCCTTATTTGATTTGCGCTCTTCTTTGTTCGAGATAGTTCACGATTTTGTCCGCGCAATCCTCCGCAACGTCGTTTATCACCACAAAGTCGTAATACGGTATGCTTTTTCTTTCGAATTCGATTTCGTCAAGACGTTTTTTGAGGGAATCGGGCGTTTCGCTTCCTCTGCCGATAAGGCGTTTTTTCAGCTCTTCGAGGGAGGGAGGATTGATGAAAATCGTCACGCAATCGGGATAGACCTTCTTGATGTTCATCGCCCCCACGCTGTTGATGTCCAAAAGCACGTCGTAGCCTTGATTGCGTTTGTTTTCCACTTCGCATTTCAAAGTGCCGTAGCAGTTTGTAAAAGTACGGGTGTACTCCACGAATTCATCGTTGTCGGCTTTTTTCACAAACTCGTCCTCTGTGACGAAGTAGTAGTCAACGCCCTCTTGCTCTCCGTTTCTTGGTTTTCGCGAAGTGCAGGACACCGAAAATCTCAAATTCGGCATCTTTTGAAACATCTTTGATATAACCGTGCTTTTGCCCACTCCGCTGAATCCCGACACGACGATGAGCAATCCTCGATTTTGCATACCGTTTTCCATTTGCATAGTCAAGATTTCCTCATTCGATGTTGGCGGCTTGTTCGCGCATTTTTTCAATTTCGTTCTTTATGGCAAGCACTTCTTTTGTGATGCGCATATCGTTTGCTTTCGATCCGATCGTGTTGGTTTCTCTGTTGAACTCTTGCACGAGGAAATCCATTTTTCTTCCCACAGGCTCGGTTGCTTCAAGCAGCGAACGCATGTTCGAGATGTGAGTTGAAAGCCTTGTGATTTCTTCGTCGATTGCGCAGTGATCGGCATAAAGAGCAACTTCGGTTGCAAGACGTTGCTTGTCAACGAGCGACGGCTCGACAACTTCGGCAATCCTTGCGTTGAGCAACGCTCTGTAATCTTCGACGACTTTGGGCGCAAACTCTTTTATGCGGTCAAGACACGCCTCGATCGTGCCGAGTTTGCTTGCAATGTCCGCTTTTTGAGATTGACCTTCCTTTTCACGCATAACTTTGAGATTGACAAGTGCTTCGCTGGCCGCTTCGAGAGTCATTTCCGCAAGCAAATCCTCGTCCTCGACGGATTGTTGTCTTGTCACGATATCCCCGACGCGCAAAAGCGTTGAAAGAGTGACGTCGTTTGCAAGCCCCGTGCCGTTTTCATGTTGTCGTCCCGCCGTAAGATAGTTGTTTGCAAGCTCCATATCGACAGTGTACGCACCTTCGTCGGTCGAGCTTTGCTCGTAAGTGAGATAGAGATCTACATGTCCTCTCGAAATTGCCGACGAAACGGCTTTTTTCACTCTGTCCTCGACAAAAAGAAAGTTGCGAGGGAGCTTGATATTGCAATCCAAAAATCTGTGATTTACGGTTTTAATCTCTATGGTTATCGTCTTTCCGTCGCGTTTGGAAACACCTTTGCCATAGCCTGTCATACTGTGCATATGCGTGCGTCCGCCTAATAATTTTTAGATATTATATCACAAACGATACGTCATCGCAACAACTTGTGCCAACTTTGTGACAAAAATAAAAAGGCACTAGTGCCTTTTTAAATTGAAAATCGCAAATTAATTGTAAATTTTGTTGCACACCGCATAGGCTCAAATGCCAAGACGCCGCTTAAATTCTTCCTCGTCAATGATTTCGATGCCTAGTTTTTGAGCTTTTTCGAGTTTAGAGCCTGCATCGTCCCCTGCTAGCACTAGATTGACGGATTTTGAAACGGATGAAGCAACTTCCCCGCCGTTGTCCTCGATGAGTTTGGTTGCCTCGCCGCGCTTATAGGTTGGAAGCGAGCCTGTCAGCACTATTTTCATACCCGAAAACACGCCTTGTTTCTCTTCTTTTTCCTCGAATTCTATGCCGCAATCAAGAAGTTTTTGAACAAAATCCGCATTGTTAGAATCACGGAAATATGTGAAAATGTTGTTTGCAAGGATTTCGCCTATGCCGTCAACCGCTCCAAGCTCAGCAAGCGATGCGTTTTTGAGGTTTTCAAGCGTTCTAAACCGCTTAACCAAATCTTTTGCGGTCTTTTTGCCTATGCCTTCGATGCCCAATGCGAACAAAAATCTGTCGAGCGTGGTATGCTTGGATTTTTCAATCGCGCCGAGCAAATTGTCAATCTTTTTATCCCCAAAACCTTCAAGACCGAACAAGTCAATTGCGGTGATATTCATCAAATCGACCGCATTTTCGACGTGCGTTTCGTTGTACAAAAGTTCGGCGGTTTTTTCGCTGAATCCGTCGATATCCATTGCGTCTTTGGATGCGAAATGGTCGAGTTTCGATATGATTTGCGGAGCGCAGTTATCCCCCGTGCAGTACAAGAACGCACCGACTTCTTTGACGGGAGCGTGGCAGACGGGACATTCCGTCGGCTTTTCAATGGCTTTTGCGTCGGGATTTTCGATTGCTACGCCCATAATTTCGGGAATTACGTCGTTAGAGCGACGCACGAACACTTTATCACCGATTTTAACTTTCTTTTTTAGAATATCTCCGTAGTTGTTGAGTGTTGCTCTCGACACGGTCACTCCCCCGATGTCCACGGGGTCTAAAATCGCAATCGGATTGAGTTTTGCGCTTCTTGACACTTGCCACTCCACGCCCGAAAGCGTGGTTGTCATCTCGTCCGCCTTAAACTTGTACGCAACCGCCCATTTCGGAAATTTTTCGGTGAAGCCGATCTCTTCTCTCAATCTTACGTCGTTGACTTTGAAAACTACGCCGTCGATGAGATAGTCGAGCTTTTCACGCTTTTCGCCTGTATTGTCGGCATATTTCATTGCCGCTTGCGCGTCGTTTACTCTTTCGAAATCGCCTTCAGTTTCAAAGCCCTGTTCTTTCAGAAAATCGCGCATTTGCGTTTGTGTTTCGAAAGTTTTGTCACTGTAACCGATGTTGTAGGCAAAAAAGGAAAGACCTCTTTGAGCGGTAACTTCGGGATTGAGGTTTCTGATTGCGCCGGCAGCGCCGTTTCTTGCGTTTTTAAGAGGTTCGGATGCGATTTGATTGTATGCGTTGAGTGCGGAAAGTCGCAAGATGCCTTCGCCTTGAATTTCGATTTTTCCCTTATATTCAATGGTTTTGGGCAGTTTTTTTATGGTGTTGACTTGCGCCGTTACGACCTCGCCGACTTCACCGTTGCCCCTTGTGGACGCTTTGACGATTTTGCCGTTTTCATACAAAATATTGAGGGTAAGTCCGTCGAATTTATACTCGCAAGTGAGCGTAGGCAAATATCCCACCGTTTTCACGATGCGATTGCACCATTCGAAAAACTCCTCTTTCGACTGGCACTTGTCAAGGCTGTAAAGTCGCAAAAGATGCTTGGATTGTTCAAACTTACCCTTCGGAGCGCCGCCCACTCTGTGCGTGGGGCTGTCGGGCAAAGAATAGCCTTCTTCTGCTTCGAGCGTGCGCAATTCGTCGTAAAAACGATCATACTCCGCGTCGGCAACGACGGGAGCGTCCTCTTCGTAATACAGCCTTGCCCACTCGTTGAGAGTGGACACGAGTTCCTTCATTCTTGCAAGTTTGTCCATATCTCGATTTTGCCCCAATATATTAAGGTCAAACCTCATTTTCAAGTTATATCAAATCGGCGTTCGTGTCAATATACATTTTTCTACAAATGCGCTTTTCGAACATCTAACGCACTTGATTGTTCTATTCTTCGTCGTTTTTGCCGATGATTTTAAGACTTGCCGCAGCGATGGCAAGCGAAAATCTTTTTACGCCCAAGCCCTTAAACGCAATTGCCGCAATCTTATCCTCGCCGTCGCCGCTCGTTTGAATTATAATGCCTCTTCCGAACTTCGTATGTTCGACTACGGTATCCTTTTTGAATTGAGAATAGTCGACATTCGAAGATTTTTTCGGCGTTTCGAGAGTCGATTTCGAAAAACCGTTCGACAGATTCTTTTTGAACGCCGACGTTTGAGGATTGTTTACACCGAGTTTTATGCGATCGGATGTGTCGAAAGTCGGTTGCGAATATGATGAGTTGGTGTATCTCATCGACGACTTAAATCCGCTCATTTCGCCTACGAATCTGCTCTTTGGCAAGTATTCCGTTCTTCCGAAACGATAGCGTTGGCGAGCGTTGAGCACAAACAACTTTTTGCGTGCGCGCGTTATGGCAACGTACATAAGTCTGCGCTCTTCTTCCACGTCCCCTGCGGTAATCGCTCTTTGAGTCGGGAAAATCCCGTCCTCGAGCGCAACCAAAAACACGTCGTCGAATTCAAGACCTTTCACTGCGTGTATGGTTGCAATCGTGACGTAATCTTCACTGTTCATTTCGTCGGTGTCTGACACGAGCGCGACGGATTGCATAAAGTCGGATATGCCTGCTCCGTCGTTGTCTTGTTCGAATTGTTGTACGGCGGAAACGAGTTCTTCGATATTTTCCAGTCTGTTTGCGTCGTCCGGCTCTTGGCTTTGCGACAGTGCGCTTTCGAGTCCGCTGCGCCTAATGACGTATTGCATAAACTCAACCGCCTGCATTTGTTTTGAAAATTGCACCAAATCCGTTGCGATTTGCGAGAAAGGAGCAAGTTTTTTTGCGGTGTTCGGCGTGAGCCATTCAGGATTGACAAGCACGCTGAAAAGCGTCGTATCGTGCGCCTTTGCAACCTCTTGCAACTCTTGCACCGCCGTGTTGCCGATGCCGCGCTTGGGATAGTTGACGACACGCAAAATGCTGTCGTTGTCGCTGGGATTTATCGCAAGACGAACGTATGCCAAAGCGTCTTTGATTTCCTTGCGTTCGTAAAATCTGAACCCACCGAAAACCTTGTACGGTATTCCGTGCAAATTAAACTCTTCTTCAAATTGTCTGGTGACCGAGTTTGCACGCACCAAAACCGCCATATCGCTGTATTTTTCGCCGTTTCTGTGCAATGTGTTTATGGTTCGCGCGACCTGCGTCGCTTCGTCTCGATCGTTGTACGCCTCGTAATACTCGATGCTGTTGTCGTCTTTAATTTCGCTCCAAAGGTTCTTTTCGTTGCGGTTGGAGTTGTTTTTTATGACGTTGTTTGCGGCTTTCAGAATGGACGTCGTGCTGCGATAATTCTGTTCGAGCTTATAAACCTTTGCACCGGGAAAATCCTTCGGAAAATCCAAAATATTGCGGATTTCCGCGCCGCGCCAACTGTAAATAGATTGGTCCTCGTCGCCAACTACAAACAAGTTTCCGCTCTTTTTCGAGAGCAGTTTTACAATGTCGTATTGCAGTTTGTTGGTGTCCTGAAACTCGTCTACGCAAATATATTGGAATCGTCTTTGATACTTTTCGAGAACGTCGGGACACTCCGAGAAAAGTTTTACGGTTTTGAGGAGGAGATCGTCAAAATCCATGCAGTTGCACTTTTTGAGTTCCTCTTCATAACGTGCGTAGACCTGATATATATTGTATGCGTCGTTGTCGTCGTTTTTGATTGCGTCGTAATAGGCGTCGGGCAACAAAGCAAGCGTTTTGGCACGTGAAATATGCCACAAATAATCGCCTTTGTTTTTGGGATCGGCTTGCGGATAATCTTGTAAAACGCGCTTGACTACTCTTTCGCTTTCAAGGTCGGTATAAATTGTAAAATCGGTGGAATATCCGATTCTGTCCGCATCGTATCTGAGCATGCGCGCGCACATCGAGTGGAACGTGCTCGTCCAGACGCTTTGTGAGCCGATGTATCTTTCGATACGCTCTTTCATCTCGTTGGCGGCTTTGTTTGTGAAAGTGATTGCCAAAATGTTATAAGGGTCGACGCCAGTCTCGATGAGATGGCAAACCCTTGCGGTAAGCACGCGAGTTTTTCCGCTCCCCGCGCCCGCAATAACCAAAACCGCGCCTTCGGTGTCGTTGACGGCGGCAAGTTGCTGTGGATTGAGATTGAAGTTGTTCATAGCGTAATCATACAACCTTTTATGCGACGTTTTCGTCGCAACGAACTACGTCTAATATACCACATTTTGTGGCGTTTATCAATTTATAATTGAAAATAGCGAGATTTTTGACAAAAAAAGTTTGTCGGAATATTGATTTAAACAAACAAATATGATATTATATTCATATCTTGGATTATAGAGGAGTTTTTTTATGCAAAAATTCTTCTGTTTTCCGCGCGGAGGAATTTATTTTTATGGTAAATTTTGATGACATCGAATTTTTGGAAAGCGAAATCGTTGACGACGACGACACTGCCCCCGTCGGCACTTTGGTACATATCACCGACGACGGCAAAGTCGAAGAAATCAAAAACGAAAACAATGCCCTTCAAGAAACTTCCCCTCAATCGGACGAGATCGTCGGTAGCAATCAAAACAACGATACAACGCCAGTAGACGATGAAAACAAGGAAGAAATTGCGCAAGAACAATCCGAGGAAATCCCCTCCGTATCCGATGAGAAAGAAACAAATATCGAAAGCGAGTTGAACGAAGCACAAAGCGATGTCGCTCCCGAAATCGTCGAGGACGAACAAGAAGAGCAAGTCGTAGAGGACAGCGTAGAAAACGCACAAGAGAGCGTTGAGCAAGTCGAAGACGCTCAACCCGTCGAAGAACCCATCGCACAAACGGAAGATACAGGGCTTGAACAAGCGGACGAAACGCCCGTAGAAAACGTAATCGACGAAGTTGACGAAGCCGAGCAACAAGCCGAAAAGGCACAAGACGTTGAACCCGTTTCGGTTGAGCAAGAAGAGGTTGCCCTCGATACGCAAGAGCAAGAGAGCGTAAAAGAAACCCAACCCGTCGAGGAAGAAATCACACCTGCTCCCAAGGCAAAAAAACCCGGAAAAACCGCTCAAAAGAAAGAAGTGACACCCGTCGTAAACGACGAAGAGCACAAGACTTCCCTCAATCTCAAGAGCGGAAAATCCGTCAACGATGAGCTGTTCGACACAAATTTCGAAGTCGAGAAACCTGCAAAATCAAAGGTTGTATCTACCAAGAAAAAACAAGAGAAAGCCGAGGATTTGTGGGCGGTTGCAACTCTCACAAAGACCAAGAAAGAAACCGCAACCGCCGAAGAAAAAGCGGAAGTCAAGTCTGTAAACAAATCTTCAAAGTCCGCGCCCAAAGCGCAAAAGCAGTCCGACGATGCACAAGTTGCCACCAAAAAGACCGCATCCAAAAAGTCAACAAAAGTTGAAGATACAAAAACACCTACGGAGGAAAAGAAAGTGGCAAAAGCAACGGACAAAACAACCAAACCGGTTCAAGAAGAAAAACCCGTGAAAGCAACCAAGACTGCAAAAGCTCAAAAAGAAACTCCCGTCAAAGAAACGGCTGTAAAAGAATCTCCCGTCAAAGAAGATAACGCTCCCAAAGCAACGAAAACCGTCGAAAAGGATGAGGAAACCGTCCTCGTTGAAGGCGAAGGCAAAGTACACGGCAAATACGTCATCAAAAAGACGGACAAAGGCAACTTCGTGTTCAAGCTTTTCTCCTCCAACTATAGAGTCGTGGCAATCGGCGCACAAGCCTACACCACTCTCGGCGCAGCTAAAATCGGCGTGCAAAGCATCATCAACAACGCAGAAAAAGCCCCCGTCGAAAACCAAACGCTCAAAAATTACGAAACCCTCAAATTCCCCAAATGGGAAATTTATCTCGACAAAAAAGGCGAATATCGTCTTCGTTTGTACGCAACCAACGGCAGCCTCATCGCAACCACCAACGACGGTTATGCGGACATCAGCGGCGCAAAGAACGGCATTGCAGCAGTTGCAAGAGCAAGCAAGGGTTGCGCAATCGTGAGAAACGACAACCTTTGGTAAATTTTACCGAAAATTTGATAAACTGCTTGTAGAAAAAGGACGACTATCGTCCTTTTTCTATGTCGATTTTCAATAATAATACTCGACCAAAATGAATGGTATTATCAAACCGCAAAGAACGCCGGAACTTGCGCGGTTCACTCCGCCCTAACTCCCTCCGACGTCACCGAATAGTTTTTGCGATACCGCAAAAAAATCTAAGCTTATTCGTTACAAGTTAAAAACAAATGCAAAAGACCTTCGTTTCGGAGGTCTTTTGCAAAAAATTTGACGTTGATTTATTCTTCAATATCGTTAGTGTTTGCGCCTTGGTCAAATAGCTCGCTATTCTCTACTTGCTCAACGCTTATCTCCTTGATTGCAAGCGTTTTGAAAACCGCGCTTACTCCTCTGAAAATCGAAACTGCAAGCAACACGCACGCTCCCGCAACGAGCGTCGCATCGTTTCCGCACTGCGTGAAATCGTATATCGCACCGACAAAGAAAATACCCATTGCCGCATAGTTAAATCCTGCGGCGACTTTAAGCATGTTCAGTCTGTTTTTCAGTGCCGAAAAGTCTTTGTTGACGGATCGTAGCGTAATCACCGTCCCGACAAGGGATATAAGCATGGCAATCAAGCAAATAATTCCCACGACAATCGACAAAACGCCCAAAATGCCTGTGGCAAACGCTCCGCCAATCTCTTGGATTGCGCCCGACATGTTGTCCTCACCGCCGGATACGTCAGTGTTTAGCAGCACCGCTCCGAATATAAAAAACAATATCGCAAGCACAAAATATGCAAACGAACTCAATGCGTCCATAATCCCGGACGACAGAATCTTCGGTCTGGATTTTGAATAAGTCATAATCTCCCTCCTAAAAATATTTTAGCACGAAGAAACGAGAATTTCAATAGGTCAATCTGCTGTCAGAATTGATAAACGTAACAAACGAAGATTTTTATCCGCAAAATGAAAAAAATTATCTTTTCAACCGCTTGTCAAAAACTCTTTTTTGATATATAATCCATATCGTTGGGTTTGAGGGGACAGTCCCCCGTGAACAGTTGGAGGAAATGGTTTTGTTTTCCATTGGCTTCCAACTGCCACCCACTTGTAAAAATTTCATACTATCTCTTGGAGAAGTCGCGTTTACTTGGTACTGCGTACCAAACATGCTCTTCCCCACAATATCTCTTGGAGAAGTCGCCTAGTTTGGTCGAGGGCGCGCGACTGGAAATCGCGTAACCGTCAAAAGCGGTTCAAGAGTTCGAATCTCTTCTTCTCCGCCAACACCTGAAACCCTACTGTTTAGTAGGGTTTCGCGCTATTTTAAGATAGAACTTTCGCACGCAGTGCAACAACCAAGCAAGCACTTGCTCGGAACTGCGGTTTGAATTTTTGTTCATCTTATTTTGAGAGAGAAAAGTGGTTGCGCGGTAGTAGGAGTGAGGGCTAATGCGGTTTTAGGCAATTGTCAAAGATGTTACGATTACCATTTAAGGGTTACGCACGTTGTTACACTTTTCGAAACAATATTAAAGACAATTGCCATAACAGCAATGACGCCTGAACGACCGTTGCCAGCAACAACTTACGTCTTATTCTCCGCCAATCAAAAAAAACGACATAGGCGTTTTCAGACTTTCAATCGGTTTTTGAAGTGGATATTAAGTTGCAACAGCATATTATAGCAAGGTATGCCAAACTACAAAAACTATAATAATTTTAACGTTTTGTAAATTGCGAATGCAAGGCAATGTCATTAAACACCCAATCCGATTTGGGAAAAATTAAAGGCACTCAAGAGTGCCTTTTAAAACATATATGCAATGCAAAAATTTATTGCTTTGCACCGCAATGCTTGCAATATACGGAATCTTTTGCGATTTTTTGTCCGCAGTTGTGGCAAAACATAGATTCGACCTCGTCATCTTTGACATCGGCGTTGTTTTGCTCGGATTTGGTGGCATCGCTTACGGCGCGAACAATAGTTTGAAGATTCTCTTTGTTTGCGTCGATCATCACACTGCTGATTTTCGGAGCGAGTTTGGTCATCATAGGCGCAACAAACCCGAACATTGTCAAAAACATCGTAATCATGGCGCAAATCGCACCGATGACGGTCATCGCAATAGCTCCGCTTTTGGGCAACAATGCTTCGCTTTCGTTTTCAAAAAACGGGCCCGCTTTGACAAGCGAACTTATGCCGAGTGCCAAAAACACAATGGCGATTACGATTGTAAAACACCAGACAATGCGTATAACCTTCACTGTTTTTGTCAAATCTTTCTTATTTTGAGTTATATTCATACAATACTTCTCCGTTTTTAATGTATTTATCATAACACAAGTCGTATCGGTTTGCAACATCGGATATAATAATCAACTTGAAATATCCATAATAGCCAAAAGGAATTGTCCAAATGCGGCAAAGAACAGTGAGTATGGCAATTTCTTCATATGGGGCAAGAGATTGAAATCGACATAGATAAAATCTACTGTTCGATAAAAATCGAAGGGGCTTAAACGTCGCATTACCGACCACATAAAAAGACATCTTTACAAAATTCAGACTATATGATATTATTGATACATTAAATCTAAAATAGGAGTATCTATGGGCAATCTACTTGGCGCAGCCGCCGACCCTGACCCTCTCAGTACAATCTTATCGTCAATATTTATAATTGTTTTGGTTTTGTTTTCGGGATTCTTTTCGGCAACCGAAACCGCATACAGTTCAGTCAACAGAACAAAACTAAAGCTCAAAGCGCAAGGCGGAAACAAATCCGCACAGAACGCGCTGAAACTTCTTGAAAAGTTCGACAAACTTCTCTCCACCATACTCGTTGGCAACAACATCGTAAACATTACGCTTTCGGTGCTTTTCAACAATATATTCGAAAACGTCATCTCCGATCCTGCAATCAGCGGCATCGTGTCGGTTGCGGTATCGACGGTTATTGTTCTGACATTCGGCGAGATCACACCCAAAATGATCGCAAAAGAAAATTCGGAAAAGATTTGTATGGCGTTCGGCTACCCCATCCGCGCTATTCAAATCATACTCTATCCGATTACGATTATCTTTACGGGGTTGAAATTCGTTTTGAACAAGATTTTCAAATCTCGCGACGACGACAAAATCACAGAAGAAGAATTGCTTTCAATGGTCGAAGAAGCGCAAGAGGACGGCTCTCTCGACTCACAAGAGCGCGAGCTTATTTCGAGCGCAATAGAATTTGACGACTGCGAAGTGCAAGACATTCTCGTTCCGAGAGTCAACGTCATTGCGGTGCCGACCAATATGGCGATGGACAAAATCAAGGCGATTTTCCTCGAATACAACTATTCGAGATTGCCCGTCTACAAGGATTCCATCGATCAAATCGTTGGCATGATCCACAACATCGACTTCTTCACTGCTCTTGAAAAAGGCGAGAAGAACATAAAAAATTACATAACGCCGGTTGCGGTGGCAACCGAGCATATGAAGATATCCGCATTGCTCAAAAGCATGCAACGCCAAAAAGTGCATATGGCTGTTGTCGTTGACGAGTACGGCGGAACGCTGGGTATAGTCACCCTCGAAGACATCCTTGAAGAACTCGTAGGCGAGATTTGGGACGAACACGACGAAGTTGTCAACTACTTCACCAAAATCGACGATGAAAATTATCTCGTAGACGGTCGTGCGGAACTCGATGATTTCTTCAAAGAATTTAATATCGACGAAAACGAAACGGAAAATTTCGACTCTCAAACCGTCAGCGGTTGGGTTATCGAGCAATTCGGAGAAATTCCAAAAAAGTCGCAATCTTTCGATTTCAAAAATCTCACGATCGTGGCCAACAAACTCACCGCAAGAAAAATTATAGACGTAAAAGTGAAAATCAATCCCCACGTCAACGATGAAAACGAACAGGAACAAAAATTCCGACTTTTTGACAAACACGATAAGGATGAAGAAAAAAACAACGAATGACGTCCTGTTTAACGATAAAAGGCAACTCGTACGAGTTGCCTTTTTGATTGTATATGCGTCATTATTTTTGCTTAAATCACAAAAACGCAATAATGGTGTTTTGTTTGAGTGACCTCTGATTATTTCAGACTTCTTACGGTGTAGCCCTCTTTTGCAAGCACACGCAGTTGAAGGTTGAGTTGGTCGATAAACTCTTTGTTGGAAGAAGTTTTGACAATCATATTGATAAGGTTTTCGGTTGCTTCGGCATTGTCCGCGTTCGACAAAAGTTTGCGGATACCCCACGTGCCTTCGAGTTCGCTGGGCGTAAGGAGCAACTCTTCCTTTCTCGTACCGCTCTTTGCAAGGTCGATTGCTGGGAAAATTCTCTTTTCGCTGAGTCTGCGGTCGAGATGAATTTCCATATTGCCCGTGCCTTTAAACTCTTCGAAAATGACGTCGTCCATACGACTTCCCGTGTCAACAAGCGCGGTTGCGATGATCGTGAGCGATCCGCCGTTTTCGATGTTTCTTGCGGAGCCGAAAAAGCGTTTGGGACTATGCAACGCGCCGGGATCGATACCGCCGGAGAGCGTTCTGCCCGTAGGCGGAATCGTGAGGTTGTACGCTCTTGCAAGTCTTGTGAGCGAGTCGAGCAAAATCACGACGTCTTTGCCCATTTCGACAAGACGTTTTGCGCGTTCGAGCAACATTTCGGCAGTCTTTGTGTGATGCTCGGGAAGTTCGTCAAACGTCGAATACACCACTTCGCCCTTTATGGAGCGTTGCATATCCGTGACTTCCTCGGGGCGTTCGTCGATGAGAAGCACTTTGAGTTCGATGTCGGGATAGTTGGTTGCGATGGAGCTTGCAATCATTTTCAGAAGCGTCGTCTTACCGGCTTTCGGAGGTGAAACGATGATGCCTCTTTGACCTTTTCCGATAGGCGATACGAGGTCGATGCAGCGAGTTGCAAACTCTCTGGGCGCAACTTCAAGGCGAATACGCTCGTCGGGATAAATTGGCACGAGATCGTCGAAATTGGGACGTTTGCCCACTTTGTCGGATTCGATGCCGTTGATCGTTGTTACGCTCACGACTGCGGACGGTCTGCCCTCTTGCACCTTTTTGCAAAGAGAAGTCACATAGTCGCCTCTACGCAATCCGTATTGTTTAATTTTCATTGCGGACACGTAAGCGTCCATTTCGTTAAATTCACCGTTTTTTACGCGCAAAAAGCCGTATCCGTCGGGGTTGATTTCAAGATAGCCTTCACGGATTTGTTCAGTTTCTTCACCATCTTTGCGTTCTGCGATAGCGTTGTCGCGTTGCACTTGATTTTGGTTTTGATTGCGGAAAATGTTTTGTTTTTGACCGTAATTGTTTTGATTGAAGCCGTTGTTGGAATATTGTTTTTGATTTTGTTGAGCGAATTGGCGCGTCGGCTGATATTTTGGTCTTTCAAATCCCTTAGGAAGCGAAATTTCGCCTATGACCTCAACTTTTGCGGGAGACGGCGTGAGAATTTGCTCGGGTTGAGCAAGGTTTTGAGCAATTTGCGGTTTTTCGCTTGTCGTTTGTTCGGTTGCATCGCCATACTTTTTAGGGCGACCGCGTCTCGGAGCTTGCGGCGGCTCTATTTCACCGTTGGTGATTTTAAAGACCATATCGACAAGTTCTGCCTTGTTCATTTTCGTTGGCGCGCTTATGCCGACTTCTTTTGCAAGGGCGCGCATTTCGAAAATGCTTTTTGCCTCTAATTCCGATTTCGAGAATTTTTGCATCATTTTCTCCTATATTCGAACTTAGCGTCCGAAAAAAAATTATATTACTTTTTTAATGCCAAACGGCGTATTTTGGTGTTATGCGTCATGGAGTATATCGTCCGTTGCCGACAGAAGTCGGCAACGGCTTAAAAAGCGTAAATAAATTATTTTGAAAGTTTGTCAAGCACCAAAACTTTTGTTTCTTCGCCGTCAAAATCGGCTCTGTCGAATTCAACCGTGCAAGAGTCTGCGTAAACGATGTTTTCGTCGTCGAAAAGGGACAAAAACTCATTGACTTTGTCGATGTCAAACTCGCAATCTTTGGTCTTGTAGTGCATGGGGATCACGACATCGGGCATGATGCGATCGACGTATTCTTTTGCTTGTTGCGCATCTATCGTATAGTTGCCTCCGACAGGAACGAGCAACACGTTTACGGGCATAAGAGATTCAACCAAAATTGCGTTGCACTCCTCGCCGATGTCGCCCATATGGCACACGTCAACACCGTCCATACGATATTTGAAAATGATATTTTCCCCTCTCAGACTGCCCTTTTTATCATCGTGATACGAGCGTTGAGCAAGGATATGTACGCCGCCGATTTCGTATGCGCCCACTCTGTTGAGCACTGTGGGATCGCCGCCTACTTTCGAAACGCAGCAATGATCGTTGTGTGCGTGAGAAACCGTGACGATGTCTGCATCGACGTCGGGCATCTCATAGCCTACGTATGAATGATAAGGATCGGTGACAATCTTCGTTCCCGTGCTCTCTTCAAGCAAAAACGAGGAATGACCAAGCCATGTGATTTTCATCTTTTACTCCTTTTGTGTCAACCGTTGAGTCTGTCCACAAGCTCGCGGATTTTTTGCGAGGGATCGAGAAGATTCGCAACGGATTCGTTGACGTTTGCGGCGGCGATGATATAAGAAATATATTTTGACAAATCCGCTTCCACAAACCATTCGCACTCTTTGAGTTCTGGAATACGATACGTGAGGTTTGTCGAAAGCACTGCGTCAAACACGCCGTCCTGATATGCTTTGTTAAATTTGTCCACACCTTCGGTGAAGAGCGAGAACGTTGCAGCAAGGAAAACCTTTTTTGCGCCCTTCTCCTTTATCTCTTTTGCAAGTTTGAGGATGGAATCGCCCGTTGCAATCATATCGTCTGCAACAAAGACGTTCATACCCTCGACCGATGCGCCGATATATTCGTGCGCAACGATGGGATTGCGGCCGTTGATGATTGTTGAATAATCGCGTCTTTTGTAGAACATACCGAGGTCTAGTCCGAGCACGGAAGCGTAAAATACGTTTCTCGTCATTGCGCCTTCGTCGGGAGAAATGACCATGAGGCTGTCTTTTTTGAGTTTGACGTCGGGAAAACGTCTTGTGAGGCATTTGAGGATTTGATAGTGTGCAAAATAGTTGTCAAATCCCATAAGCGGCACTGCGTTTTGCACTCTCGGGTCGTGAGCATCGAACGTGATGATGTCCGCAACGCCCATATTTTGAAGTTCGAGAAGCATTTGAGCGCAGTCAAGCGATTCTCTTGCGCTGCGTCTGTGCTGTCTGCCGCCGTAGAGCATCGGCATAATGACCGTGATACGCTCGGGCTTGCCCATGCATGAACATATTATGCGTTTGAGGTTTTGAAAATGCTCGTCGGGTGTGAGCGGAATCTCTTTTCCGAAGAAGGGATAGGTCACGCCGTGATTGCCCGGATCACAAATGATGTACAAGTCTTTGCCGCGGACGGTTTCGTAGATGATGCCCTTTGCGTCGCCGTTTGTGAAGCGCGGGCAGTCGGATTGAAGAATAAACGTTCCGTTGTGGAGTTTGTTGCCGAGGTGCGATTCGCTGAACAGTGTGATGAGTCGTTTGTCTATAAGTTGAGCAAGTTCTTCAGCGCCGGGAGTGGCGATGATGGCGATGGGCGCACTGGGCGTCTCTCCGTAAATAGATAAATCCGGTGTCATTTGTGCCTCCGTTGTTTTCAAGCAAAGTATAACAAATAAATTTTGGATTGACAATCATTATTGCCAAACAAAAAAATAATATTTTTTATTCGAGATTTTTATGCTTTTTTCGCATTTTTTTCGCATTTTTTTAATGCTTTTTTGTCGGCATTTACTCCCCCCCATTGAAAAAAAACGCGTCAACGTATTCGTTTTTGTGTTTTAAGCAAATTCATATAGGTTTTGCCTATCCTCAAATATCCAGAATTTCTACCAATATCGAATTCATAACAGCCATACCCTCTCTCGTCAGAGACGCATAGCCGTTTTTTCTTTCAAAATACTTTTCCAGATTTTGCGGAACAAGTGGCAAAAGCTCTTCTTTTATGCCTTTATTCGTGCGCAAAGCAAGCATAATTTCTTCTTCGTTTACGTCTTTTTCCGTAAGATATTCGCAAAAATCACGGCAAATTTCGTCGTATGTATTTGCGCTTTCCACCGCATTTTTATATTCGTTTAACGAGCGGAAATTCGCATACCTAACCTGCCCGGAAAAATCTTTCGTCGTATTGCCGTTTTTCTTGGAATTTTTCAAAAAAGAATGTGCGCCTGCGCCGAAGCCGAGATATTCTTCCCTTTGCCAATAGCCGAAATTGTGCAAGGAAATCTTGCCGTCCTTTGCAAAGTTGGACACTTCGTATCTTTCAAATCCGCTTGCGTTTGCGCAATCGTACGCACAATCGAACAAATCCTGCGTTTTATCGTCGTCGGGCAAGACAATTTTGCCTTGTTTGACCATTCTATCAAGCGCAGTGCCCTCTTCGACGCTCAATTCGTACATCGACAAGTGTTTCACAAGCGGCGCAAGCGTTTCGACTTCGGCTTTTATTCGCTCGTTCGTATCGAACGGCAGTCCGATTATAAGGTCGGCGGACACGTTGTCGAAATAACGCCTTGCAAGTTTGATTTTTTCTATTGCGGTTTTTGCGTCGTGAAGCCTGCCGATTGCTTTCAAATTGTCGTCGAAAAGGCTCTGAACTCCTATGCTGATTCTGTTTATGCCGACGTCTTTGTAAAGTTCGAGTTTTTGCTCGTTTATGCTTTCGGGATTACACTCTATCGTACACTCTTTAAGGTGGGATAAATCGAACCTGCAGGCAAGATTGTTGAGAAGCGACCACATAAGACTTCCTTCAATCAAACTCGGCGTGCCACCGCCAACGTAAATCGTGTCTGTTTTCTCTTTTCCGTATTGCTCGCTTGCAAGCCTGATTTCATCGTCTAACACGTTTAGATACTCGAAAATCGCTTGTTTATCATGGCAAGCGTAAGAGTTGAAATCGCAGTAGCGACACTTTGATTTGCAAAACGGAACGTGGATGTAAAGTTGCATGTTTTTTATTGAAAACCCCGAAAATTTTGACGTTTTCGGGGCGATTTTTTATTTGTTGGGATCGACTTTGAGTATGGAAATAAACGCCTCGCTCGGCACTTCTACGCTGCCCACTTTGCGCATACGTTTCTTTCCTTCTTTTTGCTTTTCAAGCAGTTTTTTCTTTCTCGTTATATCGCCGCCGTAGCACTTTGCAAGCACGTCTTTGCGCATTGCTTTCACCGTTTCTCTTGCAATGATTTTGCCGCCGACGGTTGCTTGAATGGGGATTTCGAAAAGCTGTCTGGGGATGACGTCTTTAAGTTTTTCGGCAATACCTCTGCCCCTTGCGTATGCATTATCTTTGTGCACTATAATGGAAAGCGCGTCGCACATATCGCCGTTTATCATCATATCGAGGCGCACGAGGTCACTCTTTTCGTATCCGTCCATCTCGTAGTCGAGAGATGCATAACCGCGCGTCCTGGACTTTAAACTGTCGAAAAAGTCGTAGATTATTTCGTTGAGCGGCATACGATAGATAATTTGCACGCGAGTGGGATCGATATAGCTCATATCGATGAAAACTCCCCTCTTGCCTTGGCAAAGCTCCATAATAGGTCCGACGTACTCGGGCGGAGTATAAAGCGTTGCTTTGACGATAGGCTCTTCGATGCTTGCGATTTCGCTTGGATTTGGTAAAGCCGTAGGATTGTCGATGGTCAACTTTTCGCCGTTGGTTTTTGTTACGATATACGAAACGCTGGGCGCAGTGGTGATAAGGTCGAGATCGAACTCTCTTTCAAGTCTTTCCTCGATGATTTCCATGTGCAAAAGTCCCAAAAATCCGCAACGGAATCCAAAACCGAGTGCGGTTGAAACTTCGGGATCGAAACTCAAAGACGCATCGTTGAGTTGCAATTTCAAAAGAGCTTCTTTGAGATCATCGTATCTTGCGCCGTCCGCAGGGAAAACGCCCGTATAAACCATCGGAGTTGCCTTTTTGTAGCCGGGAAGAGCTTCTTTTGCCGGGTTTTGAGCATTGGTGATCGTATCGCCCACAGCGGTGTCGCTGACGTTCTTTATGCTTGCCGCGATATAGCCGACTTCACCCGAGGAAAGCACGTCGCAAGGACGCATACCCGGTGAAAAATAACCGACTTCGACAACCTCGAACGTCTTGCCCGACGACATCATTTTTATCGTATCGCCGACTTTTACAGTGCCGTCCATTATGCGCACCATAGAAATTGCGCCGCGATAATTGTCGTAAAAACTGTCGAAGATGAGAGCTTTGAGAGGAGCGTCGTCATCGCCTTGCGGAGCAGGCAATTTTTCGATTATTTGCTCGATAAGATTGTCGATGCCTATGCCCTCTTTTGCAGAAACAAGCGGACAACCGTCGGTATCAAGTCCTATTATGTCCTCAACTTCGAGTTTCACTCCGTCAACGTCGGCGGAAGCAAGGTCGATTTTGTTGATAACAGGCAATATTTCAAGGTCGTTTTCAAGAGCAAGGTAGACGTTTGAAAGTGTTTGCGCCTCTACGCCCTGCGTTGCGTCGACGACAAGCAATGCGCCCTCGCAAGCGGCAAGAGAGCGAGATACCTCGTAGGTAAAGTCAACGTGACCGGGAGTGTCGATTAGATTGAAAATGTACTCCTCACCCTTGTACTGATAATACAATCTGCACGTTTGCAGTTTTATGGTGATGCCTCTCTCTTTTTCGATTTCCATATTGTCGAGCAATTGCTCGCTCATTTCGCGCGCGGAAACCGTACCCGTCTTTTCGATGAGTCTGTCGGCAAGCGTACTCTTGCCGTGGTCGATGTGCGCGATTATGGAAAAATTGCGTATATGTTTCTTGCTCAATTTGCCCTCGTATTTTGCGATTTCTTACAAATATATAAAAAATCGCAATAAATTTTGAAAACTGTTGACTTTATTATAATTGAATAATAAAATTTTATCAACAAAATAAAATGACAAATACGGGGGTTTCAAGCATGAATTTTCAATGGCTTTTCGATAGACCTATCGCGCACCGCGGTTTGCACGACGAACAGTATCCCGAAAACAGCATGCCCGCTTACGAGCAAGCGATTGCGCACAATTTCAACATCGAAATCGACGTTCACGTTTCAAAAGACGGCGAAGTGGTGGTTTTCCACGACGACAACCTCAAAAGAGTGTGCGGCGTTGACAAACTCGTCAAAGATTGCACTGTGAAGGAGCTTAAATCATATCCGCTTGCAAACAGCGAGTACGTTATCCCCACTTTCAAGGAATTTCTTGCGCTAGTTGACGGCAAAGTCGGTATTTTGTGCGAGATAAAAGGCATCAATCCCTTCGATCATCGCATCGTGCGCGAAACGATAAAAGTGCTCGACGAAGTCGGATACAAAGGCAACATCGCCCTTCAATCTTTCGATTTCGGCGCGGTGCTTTATGCCAAACGTCATTCGAACTACGCTTGCGGCGAACTTTGCACCTGGTGCTCCCCCGACGGAAAACACAATAGATGGTGGGCAACCGATTTTATGGGCAAACTTTGGATAAACAAAATCACGCGCCCCGATTTCATCGCATACGACGTGCGCGCGGTTGACAGAAATTTGCCGGAAAACAAATGGATTGTCAAATGGAGCAAAAAATTGCCTATCCTTATGTGGACGATAAAGTCGCAAGAAACGCTCGAAAACGCCACAAAGTACGCAAACAACGTGATTTTCGAGCATATGGACGCCGCACTGATGGACAGCCTTGCACGCAAGTTTATGCCCTTCCGCTGTTCTGAAAAGAACTTGCCCTCGAACAAATAATCGATTGCAAGTTTGTAGCCGCGATAAATTTGCAACAAGCAAAACCGTAAGCAGCAAGAGACAATTCATTCGATAAAATTGCAACAATGTGATTTTTAACAACTAAAAACGACGCCCGTTGAGCGTCGTTTTTAATATAGATCTTACGATAAACTTCGTTTTAGTCCTCGTCCTTTTTGAGCTTTGCACTCAAACCTTTGAAGAAGTTTTTGAGCGTTGCGCCGACGGTTTCCGGCATAGCTTTGATATCCACGATCTTTGTGTTGTTGGTGATCGAATAGCTCACGTAAGCGTAGTAGCCGATCAAAAGCACCGTAAACACGCAGAATGTGATGTAGAATGCGCCCGTCGTTTCGAAGTTGGTGATTGCGGACGAAATCACACCGCTCTTTACAAAACCGCTTTGGTTCATAAGTTGAGCGTAGTTGAGGAAGCCGAGGAAAGACATTCCGCTCGTCACGAAATACATTCTCTTGTCGCCGCTGACCATCGTAAAGATAAACGCAAGTGCGATTGCAAGGAACAAATACGTGTATGTCACCTTTATCGTGAACACTGCGATAACCGCAAACGTGAAGGACGCAAGGAGCAACAGCTCTTGTTTGTTGCGGTTCTTGAAGTAAAGCGAGATAACGTACGCTTCGAGCACCAAGAGGAAGATGAGGTTGAGGATGTTGACGCTTTGTTGCGAGGATTTGCCGTTCATACCCACCATGCCGTAGAGGTTGAACGCATTTTTGACAAAGTAGTTGACGTTGGTCATTTGTCCCATCATCAATTTGAAACCGTAGAAAGCGTCGCCCGCTGCGATTTGATGAATCGCGCAAGGAATGGTAAGCGCGTAGGCAAGCACGAAGCATGCGGGCAAACCGAACACGATTTTCGCTCTGTTGGACGTAAATTTCTTCTTGTCGTCGTTATCTTTGATGTACATATACACAAAGTACGCAACGACGATGGGCACAATTGCCATCGCTCTCAAATCGAGCACTGCGGCAAGAGTCATCACAAAGTAAGTTGAAATATACTTTTTGTTGATCATCAAAATCAACGCGCCGACGATAAGAGCAATCAAAAGACTTTCGAACGTTGCGCTGTGACCGCTCACCATAAGTGCGAACGGAAGCATTGCGTACACTGCCGAATAGACGGTTGCCAGCTTGTTGCCGACCTGCTTTTTGCCATAGAAATAAATCATCGCAATCACTGCAAAATCTGCAATTACGTTGATAAGGCGAAGCAAAATCGAAAGCGAAGCGTCGTCAAGGTTTTGACCGACGAAGCCAAGCACGGACAAAATGTAAATCACACCGGGCGAATACGTCATAGTCGTGTTTGCGGAAGCCATCTTCTCTGCAAAATTGAATACGCCGTTGTTTACGCCGAGGTATTTTCTTGCAATTGAGAGCGTGTTGGTCATCTCGCTGCCCATTCCGTACATCGTGAGCAAAATCACAAGGCGAATTGCCGCCGCTCCGAGCAAAATCATGCTTACGATAAAGGCGTCGCTTTGATACCATTTCGTTGCAAACGTGGTGGATTTCTTCTCAAAGACCGCTGATTTGCCGAAATCGGCGAAAGCGTCTTTTCTTGCATACAAGCGTCTGATGAGCACGTATGCACAGCAAAGCAAAGCCACGCCGAACAAACTCATAAGCACCGTGAAGCAGATGCCGTTGACGTCTGCGCCGGTGTTGACGGTTTTTGCTTTTTTGAAGTTGATAAGCTCGAAACCTTCGGGCACTTCACTGACTCTTGAAACGTTTACGTTGTCGAAATATACCGTGCCTTTGCAGCTGTTTTCTTGCGAACCGATGCAAAGCGCAATCGTGAGATAATCGGTGTTTTTGGGCTTTACGTAGAAAGTGCTGGTGACGAAACCGTTGGTCTTTTGAGAGTGCGTAACGAACTTATATTCAACGTTTTCAAGGAAAGACACATATGCGCCTTGTTTGTTGGAAAGTTCGGCGTCGATTTTCATATCGACGGTGACTTTGTAAATCTTGTTGACTTCAACCTTAACGGATTGTTTGAGATAGCTGTACCCTGCCGATTTGTTTTCGATTTTGAGAACGTTGTCGCCGGACTCGGAATCCGAGCGTTGCACTCTTGCAAACGATACGCTCGATGATGACGTCGTCCAACCCTCGAACTTGTTTTCCGACGTAAACGTGGAAAAATCACCGTTGGTGACGAGGTTTACGCCCTCTTCGCTCTCTGCGTTGTTGCATGCCGTAAATGCGAAAAGTGCCAGTACGAATACCAGCACTAACGCACTTATGAAAATTGTTTTTCTTTTCATTGTGTTCCTCTAAAAAAATCGGATTTCTGCAATTAGACTTCTTTGAGTTTTGCAGCCTTACCGGTTCTTTCTTTCAAGTAATAGAGTTTTGCGCGTCTGACTTTGCCGTGGCGAACGACTTGGATGCTGTCGATCTTGGGCGAATGAAGCGGGAACGTTCTTTCAACGCCGACGCCGCATGCGATACGACGAACTACGATTGTTTCGCGGATGCCGCCGTTCTTTCTTGCAATGACGATTCCCTCGTAAGTTTGGATACGTTCTCTCGTACCTTCAACAACTTTGACGTTCACTCTGACGGTGTCGCCGATTGCGATTGCAGGCAAGTTTTGTTTCATGCCTTCTCTTTCGATTGTGTCGATAATGTTCATTTTTGACCTCCTGTATTTGCGCGATGTTCACGACAAGCGTCTCTTGTTCGGCGGAACATCCGAGTCACGCGTGTTATATTATCATAAATAAATTTATTAAACAAGCAAAAATACAATATAAATTTGCTTTTTAATCAATTTCTTTCGATTTTTATTCAATTTCTAGGATATTTTGCGTCGTTTGCGCAAAAAGCGTTCTCGATATGGCGGATTCCTTCGTCGTCGATTGCCACTATATCGAAGCGCACGTTTACACCGCTCAAATGCTTTTGCGTCGTATATGATTTCGCCGCCGTGACGTATCTGGCGACTTTATATGGAGTGACCGCCTCTTCCGGCGTTCCGAACTCACTGCCGTATCTCGTTTTTACCTCGACGAAAACAATCGTTCTTTCCGCCTTCTTCAAAGGATTGATTTTCAGCAATTCGTGCACGAATTTTTCAAAACGGAATTTGGCGTTTTGCTTGATTAGATTGCCGTTTTCATCGGTATAGCACTCGCAAATTATATCCACCTCGCAATCGCAGTATTTTGCGTTGCGTTCGAGAATTTTATAGCCATCTTTTTCAAGGTATTCGGCGGCGATTTTCTCGCCTATATCACCTGCAAATCTCGTGTTCATTTCACAAAGTTTCCTATAAACGATCTGCGGTGTATCGGCGTTGCACCAAACTCTTTTAGAGCGGCAATATGCTTTGCAGTGCCATAGCCCATATTGTGTTCGAAGTCGTATTGCGGATATGTTTTTGACATGTTTTCCATATATCTGTCCCTCGTCACTTTTGCGACAATAGAAGCGGACGCTATGGAATACGAGAGCGCGTCGCCGTGAATTATTCCGAAAGTTTTATAAGGGATATCAAGTTGCAGTGCGTCGACAATAACAATATCGGGATTTACCGAAAGCGACATGATAGCGTCACGCATGCAAGCCTTCGTTGCGTTCAGAATATTCATTTCGTCGATTTTTTCGGGAGGATAAGAAACCGTTGACACCGCAACCGCCTTTGACAAAATGACGTCGAAAAGTTTTTCACGCTTGCCCTTGCTCACCTTTTTGCTATCGTTTACTCCAACGATAAGATCGTCAAGATCCATAATAACCGCCGTGCAAGTCACGGGGCCGGCAAGCGGGCCTCTGCCCACTTCGTCCACTCCGCAAATATAGCGATAGCCTTTTTCGCGCAGTTGATTTTCATACGTCATCAAATCTTTGGGGTCGACCATAATTTTCATCCTTTACATACGTATTTGTATTGATATTTCGACATTCTAATGCGGTGAATTAACTATTAATGCCGATACTTTGCAAAATAATCAGTTTTCGGAAAGCGTAATTTTCTTGGGTTTTTCAAGGATGATTTTGCCAAGTTTGCCCTTTCTGAAATCGTCGATAATCGTCTTTGCCGTGCGCTCGTAATCGGGTTGATTGCCTTTGAGTTTGAAGCCGCGTGCCATTGCGATTTGCTCGAAAATTTGCAACGTATCGTCGCTCAACTCGCCGAGATTGTAGCGATTTTTGAGCGCGTCGGGATAAATCTTTTTCATCTCGTCGATGAAGTCGAAGCAAAGCTCGCTCACATCCAGAATATCTTCCCTTATCGAGCCGATATACGCAAGGTGATGCGCAACCCTTTGATCCTCGAACTTGCCCCACAACGTGCCCGGCGTGTCCAAAAAGTCAACGTTGTCGATGGACAACCATTGCTTTCCGCGCGTAACGCCCGGTCTGTCACCCGTAACCGCTTTTGCTTTTTTGACCATAGCGTTGATGATGGTGGATTTTCCGCTGTTGGGAACGCCCACAACCATAGCTCTGACCGATATATTCGCGCCCTTTTGGGCATATTTTTCAATTTTGTCGGCAACGACTTTTTTGAGTCCTGCCACGATTTGCGAGCAATCGCCCGAAGTTCCGATTGCCTTTACGTAAGGTTTTCCTTGTCTTTCAAACTCTTTGCACCACAAATCGAGGTCGCTTTTTTCAACGAGATCGCACTTGTTGAAAACGTAAAGCACCCTCTTGCCTTGCAAAAGTTTGTTGAAAAGCGGATTGTCGCAAGAGTAAACCG